>Ga0065711_1000783_pt1 | contig 55278 bp, 27 predicted proteins | sample Hoacrofraction12_FD_59098 | JGI IMG/M metagenome (GOLD analysis project Ga0065711, IMG submission 59098) | Hoatzin crop microbial communities from Cojedes, Venezuela - Epithelial fraction 12 v2 (version 2) | ecosystem: Host-associated > Birds > Digestive system > Esophagus > Crop | place... | reverse complement strand
GTGTCATCAGCAAACTTGCTGAGGGTACACTCCAACTCTTCATCCAGGTCGTTGATGAAGAAGTTGAACAAGGCTGGGCCCAGTACTGACCCCTGGGGGACACCACTAGTTTCAGGCCTCCAACTAGACTCAGCACTGCTGATGACAACCCTCTGCATTCTGCCATTCAGCCAGTTCTCAATCCACCTCACTGACCACTCACCTAGCCCACACTTCCTGAGCTTCCTTAGGAGGATGCTATTTATGTGAGGCAGTGTCAAAAGCCTTGTCAAAGTCAAGGTAGACAACATCCACTGCTCTCCCCTCATTCACCCAGCCAGTCATGCCGTCATAGAAGGCTGTCACATTGGTCAAGCATGATTTCCGCTTGGAGAATCCATGCTGATTACTCCTGATAACCTTATTTTCCTCCACTTGCTTAGAGATGGCATCCAGAATAAGTTGGTCCATCACCTTTCCCAGGATGGAGGTGAGGCTGACTGGCCTGTAGTTCCCTGGGTCCTCCTTCTTGCCCTTTTGAAAACTGTGTGAAACTGGTTTTCCTCCAGTCCTTGGGCCCTTCTGTTCTCCAGAACCTTTCAAAGATGATGGGGAGTGGCTCAGCAGTGACATCTGCCAGCTCCCTCAGCACTCATGGGTTCTCTTGGATTTGTGGATGTCCAGTTTGCTTAAATGATCTCTAACTAGACCCTTTCTTGACCAATGGAAGGTCTTCCTTTCTTCGGGCTTTCTCTCTTACCTTCAGGGACTGGGATTCCTGAGGGCCAGTCTTGGCGGTAAAGACTGAAGCAAAGAACGCATTTGGTACCTTCGGCTTCACCGTGTCCTCTGTCACCAGAGCACCCGCCTCATTCAGCAGATGACCTACATTTTCCCTAGTCTTCTGTTTGCTACTGATGTGCTTGAAGAAGCCCTTCTTGTTGTCTTTGAAATATTGTAATTGCCATTTTACTGGAAAGAGAATGACAAGGACTTCTTATGTCATGCTGGTAGTCCAAAAGCAGTTGCGGGGCACTAACCTGCAGAACTCTGACGTCAAACAGGAAGAAAAACTAGCTAATCTATCTAGTTAATGTACCTAGTTAATGCTCACATTTCTGGTCAGACACTCACCACATGTCAAGAGCTAAGGCAACAGCATTAAGCACAGGAGAAAGACAAGTGGCCCGGACACTGGCTGCATGCTGCAGGACATGAAGGCAGGACATGGCAAGTGGAAAGCGAGGTAACTTTAAGCAACGTTTAAATTTTAACAATCTCAGTTCCACACATACAAGAGAACTTATCTTCTTAGAGTGCTTGAGCTTTGGGCAGGTCAGTTCAAGCACCACATCTGAGATGTGGCACCACGGCACTCCGGATCATGCTGTGTCTTAGCCTGCAACTCCAAATACAAAGCAGGGAACACACATTGAGAAATATTGTGTGGGGAGAGCTATAGCAGCTGAAGTTGGTGGTGGCTCTGTCCTGCTCTTCTCCAGCACCTCCCTACAAGTTATTTATTATTCCCTAGGCTCATTTCAACCGTCTTATGCAGTGACCTTATGAACTTTTTGAGCTGCTTCACTATGGTTAGAACATAGGAGAGATGACCCCCCAAGAGAAGATGCAAGACAGGCTCAGCGCGGAGATTAAGAAACGCTAAAGCACAGACCCAGGATTTCCCAGATCTGTGTCCTTGCACCTGGAGCTTATTTCTGCTTCTGCTGCAGACAGGTCACAGATGTATGTGCACCAAGTCCTGTGTACAGGCAACTCTGCCCATGTGCTCTGGAATTGGCAAGGCTAGTCTGCCCTGCCATTTACTGAGGGCAATACCTTAATAAAGCAGTTGAGCTCGTGGTGGCTGTCAAACCTACACTAGGTCAGGGACCCTGCTCTTTACTTGGTCTTATTGGCTTGTAGATAGAGCAGAACACTGTAAACAGTTATAAATACTCCTGTGCCCACTGCATGCTCGAGGTCAGAGCAGATGAGCATAGCAATTCCTTCTGGCTTTAAAAATAAGCTATGAATCCATGCATTCACTACAGGCTGAGTATCCCTGGAACAAGGCTGATGGTGCTGCTCCAAAACATTGGCGTTCTGGGCAAGAACACTGTGCAGAACAAGATATGGGGTAGAGAACAACACAGAGCAGGGTGTGAAGCAACCTGGTCCCTAAACTCCACCTCTGGCAAGAAGTGATTCGGCAGGACAACTGTACGCTAAACCTGGAAATACCTGTTGGCTCGAGGAATATTTGTAACCTCTGAACGGCACTAACCTGCCAGATTACATCTCAGATCTCTCTGCTGCATCTCAGCCTCCATGCTCTCCATGTGAAACACTTTATCAGCTTGTAAGCCAAGGAAGCAGGACAGGCAAGAGGAATGGGAGCTGACCTGGAGTTGGAAAGCCAAACCTCCGCGCTAGGCAGGGCAGCACCACCTCACTGCCAGCACATCAGTCATGGCTCTGCAAGCCCAGAGAACACAGTGAAGAAGGCAGGATGCATCCTACTCAACATTGCAAAGAGCAAAAGCTAATGCTCTTCATATTTCTTCGAGCCCAAGCTCCCAACACAGGGAAAAGGCTTTGGATCCAGAATTCAGCTTTAGATTAATGCAGCCTTAGCCAAGCATGTGAATGAGGGTCCATCCTCCCTGCCTCCTTTATGGGAAAGCCCTGTAGCTATGCCTAGAAGTGATGCAGCCTCTGAACCTGCCTTGGATGTCCCCTGCAAGGAGACACTTCTCTGATTTCTGAGACTGTTTTATGTGGAAAGAACAACCTTCTCCACTAAATTCTTGATGCTACTGGCCCAAAGACTATGGTAGCAAATATTTTTGTAGAAAAGCATTTCAGACTCTCCCTTGGGTTCTCTTTCCGATTCATGTTGCTCTTCTGCCGCTACTTACCAACTTCACAAACGTTTCTGTGGCTGAATAACACTTTTGGTCCACTGCCTGTTGCAATCAAGAAAAACCTTTCTATTGACTTCTGGGACAGTCAGGCCCAGATATTAGTGAAACATGAAAGCGTTCAAACCCCACACTACTGGGACTGAACGTATAAATGGCATTACTTCCCTCCTCCTGTGGTTGCTCATGAGATCAGGACACAAAGGCAGCCTGTATTTTGGGAGCCTTCTTTCCTTTGCTGTTTGCCTTTCTATCTCATAATGACAGTGAGAAATCCTTAAGGGTTTTCTAACTCCCATTCCCCAGCAGAGAGCCCCAGCAGGCAAAGGCTTTGTCAGGCAGCATATTAATGAAACAGAAAACATGACCTGAATTTTTATAGCTTGTACTTAGCAGGTCATTTACTTGTCAGGAAAAGGGACATGTTGCATTGGTTGCCAATAATAGCTTCAGGAAAGCAAGCACTTAGCTCTTATGTTTAATTCCCACGAGGAGGAAGAACAAGAGGAGACCTAGAGCTGCTTCCCTTTCCTCCACCCCACAGTGGGATATTCAAAGTATGCAGAGCACTCTTCTGAAATTTAGTGGCAGGAACTGGGGTGCTTGTGTGACCCTGGTAGTGAAGCCCATGCGTATGGCCAAGCTGAGCCCCAGATCCCAGCCAAGAACGGTTGCTCATCCTCACATCCCACGCAGCAGCAGCCCAGCTGAGTGCCTCTTTGCAGAGCAGAGCTTGCCATTTTCCTGGCAGGACTGCACTGTTCTGGCTGGTCAAGTTAGCTCGACAGGTCAAGGCTGTGTCACCAGACCCAGGCTAAAATTGTAATACAGAAGTGCCCTAGCTGCAGGGTGATTTTTACAAGCTGGAGAGTCCAGCCTTCCTCTTTATGCAAAGGGAACAGTGAGGCATACAAATGCCCTCAGAGATAAGGAAGATGTTCTTAAGCAGTCTCTGCACCCAAACCAGCACATGTACAAGCTGCAAGACTGAACTGGGCGCAAGAGCAGTCTAGACCTGTGCCAGACCCGAATCCTTAGATGAAGTGCTGGTACAGAAGGGACACAAGGGCCCATTTCCCTCCTGACCTCTCCATGATCATGTCAGCTTCAGATGATAACAGGGATTGGGATGAACCTCCTCCCAGGACCTTTGAGCACCTTTGGCAGCTCCTGCACTGGCCGAGAAGTCAACAAAACTTTCTCACTGATTCCAAGTACTTCATTTTCAGCTGTGCAATATTCTTTGTGTCTCATGGAGAAACCTTCAATCTAAGACCAAAAATGTTTGTGATTTCCACTTTTTAAATGGGAAAAACTTCAGATTTCCATGGAAGACTCTAGAGACCAGATAATCTCTCTGGTTGGTACAGACTGCTTTGCTCTCCAGCCAGCATGTCAGTGTTTTGGCTCAGCCTTGCACTTCCTTTCGTCCCTGTTGCCATAAACCTCTCCAGTGTCTCCTTGATGCCTTCAATTAGCCAAGTCACTTCCAAAGAAGCACGCTAAAGACTGAAGAAGAAAAAGAAAGCAACACTGCGATATTTTTTCCAGCTCTCCCATGATTCCCTAGGCATATATATCCAATATGGTCTCCCCATCCTTAGACCCCTTTCTGTGACACTAGAGTGTAAACATTTGCGCATTGTGTAACATGACAGGACTCCCAGGCAGCGTCACAGACTGCTGGAGAGGTATGTTGGAAGGGACCAGTGGTGGTCTGTAGTCCAGCCTCCTGCTCAAACTGGAAGTTATGGTCAATACTAGATCAGCCAGCTGTGGTTTTGAGCCCAGATGCAACTGCAGTCTGTTAATTACTGCCTGCTGCACTCTCACATATGTGAGCTCTCTGATTGTTGGTCACAGGCAACAAAATGGAGTCACAATATTATTCCATTAATTCCTTCTGTTCCTACAGCTTACTGCGAAGTCTTGCTGTCATCTGTACTATTAATAAAGTCATCTATACTATTAATGAACTAAGATCCCATGCCCGTTTTTTGTAAAGGGCATATAAAACTAAAGGCCGGTGTTTTCATGCCCTCACCAATTAGTAGTATTGCAGTCCATCATGCATCAACGGGGTTGTTTTTGAATAGCCCTTTGCTCCAGAAGAGCCAGGTGTCAGACAAGAGGTAGACCCTAACCTCAAGGGCCGAAGCAGACCAAGCATAGGTGAAGATGAATGACTGCATGAGGTAGGAGCCAGGAGTGCTGACATGACGCTGCTCTGGCTCCTGTAGGTCCGCACGCATCATCACAAATTTATGTCTCTGAGGCACAAATCTGTGCATCTGTTAGGCTGGTCTGACTGATGCCTTTCACACACGAGCTGTAAAACTGCCAGACTTGCCCCTGTGCAGGGTCTTTAAGACCCTGGTACCAACTGTATTCACCCGGGCAGGATCATTAAATTACTGAGTGCACTCAGTACAGGATATTTAATAAGAGCATGAAAAAGCTACCGAGAAACAGAGATCATGACCCTGTTTCTGCTAAACCAGTTTAATTTTAAAATAAAAAACTCTGAAGAAAAATTTGAAGGGACCTGTAAACATGGATAGCATGGCTCATCAGATTAATTACAGGACAGAGTGCATTTCAGATATTGATCTGGGTCTGGAAAGGATTTAATAAGATTAGTTAGGAGTTACTAGCACAAGATGGAGATATTCATCTAGTTGATAGCTTTGCTGAAGTCAGGGTACTTACACTAGACAGAAGTGCAGCCTTTTGAAATCCCCAAGCAGAAACAACCACGAGCTTTACAAACAGTAAATCAAGCCTCAGAGGAACTGTTATCTCTTTGCACATATAGGAAATGGGAAAATAAAGGCTCTTTGCCCCACTGTTTTAAAGGTGGTTGATGGGAAGCCTTCAAGCACAGCAAATTTTAGGAGGAGAAAACCTACTCACAGCTCAGTGAATCCACCAGGCATTAGATCAGGTCACAAGCAAACTTCTGCTCCTTACCCGAAAAGGGACTGTCTTGAAATGGAAAGTCACTAAAATTGCCATCATGGTTGGTACAAGTTAGCTCCTTTTTTGGTGCTTCCTGAAAAGGGAGTTGAGTTTGAAATGGTTTCAAAGATAGACTAATAATTTCAGCCTGAAGAGTCACTGCTCACACAGGATCCAGGCACCATGTGGAGACCTTATGCGGATGCTGCTTGGATTGTGCTACCCTTCACATTTCTTCTGCTTGCTGCCAAGTTCTGATAAAAGTGAACTATTTCAGAGGGAAATCAATTATACGTTGCTTGAGAGAGCAAGGACTCAGCTTTCTCTCCCCATCCCCTTGCTCACTAGGCCTTGGTGGTGTTTATGTAAGGTTGTACATTTTTACAAATACCTCTTTGCAAGAAGCAAAGCTGAGGGTCACAGGATGTCAGTGGAAGTCTCTTTATGCGGTCTCCTAATGCTCTAAGAAAGTCTGCTTCAGTATAGCTGCATTGATGCATGCAAAACTGGTTGCATCATCGAGACTCCGTCTCACACTCAGCATATTATTGCTCTGAGATACGTTTGGATACTGGTTGTTGCTTGCGCAGGTCTTGATATGCGAAGATGTAATCTTTTGATTGTGACAGTCCGTGCTCCAAGGAATAATCAAAGGGTGTCCTGAATGAGCATGTGGGGGTGGTTTGCACTGATGAGAAGTTAATTTGATATAAAGAGATGCTTCAGCATGCTTCAGTAATTCACATTGCAGGCTGATTCAATCCCGGGCCCCTTTTTCTGTTGAGAGTGTGTCACCAAAATTTCCAGCATTCCATATCAGCCATGCCCCTTTAGAAAATAGAAGCTACCAGCTCATTTAAAAACCAGCTGTCAAGTAATGTCAGTTTTTACTCAGACCGCAGCCAAGATCCAAATCAGCAAGACAAGAAATAAAAGGCTCTGAAGTGGGCTGCTAGCTGTGACCTATTCATTCCCCTCAGCTATGCAAAGATCATGAGCAGTTACATGATCTGAGAGCCTGAGCAGCATTTCGCAAGCAGAGAAGCCACAGAAAAGAGAAATCCAAGTGTCATGACTTGAGGCATTTGAGGAAATATAATAGAGTATGAAGAAAATTCAGTCACTTGCAGAAAGAAAATAATTTCTGGGTCACAGGAACAGAGGGTCCTGGTTCATCCATGGGTTGTGGAAAGCGATCTGAGCCGTTCGTGAGAGATTTTCCTTTTTTCTGCCACTGGATGATGGCATAACCAATCGAGTGCATTGCGCTGTTGCCTAGAGGTAGAGATCCACGAACAGGAGTGGGAAATCTAAGACTTAAGAGCAGAGTTTCTTGGCGTGTGATGACACGCAGGTGTTGAGTTTTAAAATGTTGCCATTAAAAGAAAAAGCTCTGAGGAAAGCAAAAAGGGACACAGCAGACTGAAAATAAAATACATGGAGAGTACAGACTCAGACACAGAATAAAGGGATTTAAGGAGCTGACACATCACGTGCACTTCAGTGATCAGAAAAAAGCTACAAATAAAAGCAAGTATTCCTTTGTAACCTGTACTTTTCTTTGGGAGTGAAGGAAAAAAAGCACCTGACTTTCAAGTGTATTGGGGGAAAAACATCTGATTGTGTTCCTCTCTTAAGAAATTAAACTAACAAGGGATTTAGATTTGAAAGGAAGAAAGAAGATCCTCTTTGCTTTCAGATTAAATACCCAACAATGGCACTTCTGCTTGGAATGCTTAAGATCTGTGGAAGGGCTCACATGTATGCTAAATCCACAGGAGTTACATCTTGGAGGCTGAGACTGCACAGGCTGGGTGAACACCGGCAGTCGGGTTCCCCCTCCTCCCCAAAATCTCCTCTCCTCCTCCCACTCCCTTTTTCAGCTTTGATGTGAAATCACCATTTCCAGGATGTGTTCTTGGAAGCTCACAATCTGATTTTGGGGGAAATCCTCCAGCCGTGATAAGCTGTTTCCACTGATATTTCAGTTTCATTTTTGTGCTGGGAGCATCTATAGAAGATTTACTTGCCAGTTTTCATGCCACTAAAAAGATAAGGAAAATATCACCATGACAAAGGTCAATTTATATTCCTTCCATGCAGAAGATACAGGATAGGGTGAAGTATGGCATATCAAAGCTGTTTGATTCTATGTGACAAATCTAAATGTTTTCTCATGGTGGAATAATCTCAATATATAAATGAATGAGAAATAGCAAGAGATCAATTTGAATAGGTTCAAGTCTCCTAGTCCCTATTAGCATTCCAGAAGAGGCAATAGGAAGACCAGCCCCCTAAACCAAATGTGTCTGGAGAGTAAACTAGGAAAAGAGGTTGCAAAGACATACCTAAACAGGGATTTCCTATTTGCTTTTTATTGTATTAAGGATAACTGGCCCCAGCCTGAATTTTTCAGGTATGCAAGATTTCCAGTGAAGCTACCGAGAGTTTTCTGGGGCAGGGAGGAGGGAAAAGTCTCAGTTGCACCTTGGTGTCTGGAATCACTCCACCTGTGCCTGGAAAGCGTAAAGCATCTTGGCCATATTCTGTTATACTTGATGGAAAATCTTCTCAACTGTAAAAAACTTTGCAGTGTTAAAAAATACATCTCTGATGCAGTTTTTCATCTGCTTACTAGATTTAAAAAAACACTTAGAAAAGCTAAGTGTCCCATTTCAATATAGACTACTTATTCATATCTCCTGATTGCAAAACAGATATTTGTGTGGCTCGGCAGGGCTTTCATCCTGCTCCATACCTGCCTATTTGAACCAGTTTGAACTGAGACTAGATTCTCACAGCTTGGGCGTCTCCTTCACACATTCCCAAGCTTGGTCACCAAAACCAGTTGTGAGGTCTGTAAACTGTCCTTTGCTCTTGTTTCCTCATGGACCATCCGAGAAGTCTATCATCCTGCTTTCAGAGCAGCGTCTCCATTAGGAAACGTGGATCCAAACTGGTCAACAGCAGAGCCAGAGAAGACACAAGCCAGCACAGTAAAAGCAGGCAACTGAGCCACTCAAGAACCCAAAGTTGAACACTCACTAGGTGTTGGTGATGCCCATATGGGTCCTTCTTCAAGGCAACTCTTCAATGCAAGCGCTATTGCTTGTGCTGTTCATATCTGGATGGACCCTGCTTAAAGATGTCAATGGGAGACACCATCAGACTATAATCGGGACCTGAAGGATTTGTCATAGTCCTGGGGCTGGTTGAACAGTGATCAGAAAAGCAGGGTTTCTTTCCTCCAGAAGTATCCTTTTCTGTTGAAAAAGTGTGTGTGTTTTGTGGGGGGAACCCTCAGAACAGTTTTTGTCAAGAATTCTCATGCTTTCAGTGCACACCTTTAATATATTTAACCCCAAAAATTTCCAGGGAAAAAACCACCAAAGTTGGTGAGAAAAACATCTCAAGAGATCCTCCTGGCTGTCTTTCTCCCCTCTATCACATGAAGAGTGGGAAAACAATGAAAGGTGCTTTTCAGACAGCTGTGATGGTGAATAACCTGCAAGGGACATGGGACTTTAGGAACACAGAAAAGGCTTGTTGTTTTACTCCCTACCTACATCTACCTGTCTGGGAAGCCAGCTGTAGCATCTGTCCACCTTTTTTGTTGTCAAATAACACCAGCCTTTAAGGTACTCAGTAAGATGCTGGGTTTGGACACTGAAGAGTAAGCAAGCACTGCATGAGCTAATTTGAGCAGTGAGGAGAATGGACCAGGAGATCCTTGCTTCCAGCTGTTTTGTTGTGTGCTGGCTCATTCACTTAATGATTTATAATTTGTTGCTGGTGAAGCAAACCAGAGCTCCTGCCCATTGCCGACACATGAAGAGCGATGGGGAAAAGCCACCTCTGTAGGCGGCCTGTGACAGACCTTCCCATTGCTGCTTCTAGCTTTGGAGCATATTTGCAACACACTGCTAAAGGCCAAATTTGACACCATCTTTCCTTTTAAAGAGGCTTTAAAGCAATTTTTTTCTATTCAGCAAGTATCATCACTTTGAAGAAATTCAGTGCTCAAATTCAGCTTGTAAAATTAATCTCACTATTTCCCCCAACCCCTGTTACCAGCTGGAGCAAAATATCCATGCTGTTTTCTTGATTAAAAGATTGTTGCAATCTTCAGTGAATGAACAACTGTTCATGAGGGTAAAATTGAAACAATCCCTGATGTGAGCACATGAGCTGTTACAAATATTCTGTGCCGAGCTTTCGAAATAATTATAGCAACCCTGCATAATTCAGCTCAGACTTTATTGTATTCCACATCAAATCATAACCAATAATGGTTATTTCTAAAATAGCAGTATTCCTTCAGTACAACTCACCCAAATAGAATCAGTACTCTCAGTGGTTTTTGTCCTCTGTGAAGAAATGCAGTGTAATTTACGGCTACACAGAAAATTGGCCCATTGATACAGTCTTATTGCTGGTACCATGAATAACAGGCTCTGCTGTCAGAGATTCACCTAGTTAAAGACAGCTGGTGTTTCATGCCTAATACACTAGTGACAGCCCAAGCCTTCCAGCTGCTCTCAGACTACACCCCAGAGACATAAATGCTTCTGTTTTTTCAGCTCTGGTCCTGATCTTGCACACAAAAGCAGCTCTGCCAATGGCCACAAGCTGGATCCTAACAATTCATAAGAAAAAGGATCAGGTTAGAGGACCGTGTCCTGAGATTTGGCTGTACAAAGAAAAGGAATGAAGAATTATATAGCAAAGGAGAAAGATCAAATTAAGATGGATTTAAATAGACTTAAAATGCTGTCAGATACAATTGTACAACGTAATGCTCAATTGGACAAAGGTCAGAAGCCTTGAAAAATAATTAGCAGACTTTGGACTGATGAGTATGGAGTCTGAGGAACAGGATCATGAACTGAAGGAGGTAATCCTCTTATTAGGTTACCAAGTTGTTGGTGGAATTATTGGGTGAAAGTCCAGCTCATGAATTGATGTGTTCAAATATTCCTCATTAACAGGAAATTTTATCCCTCTGAAGTTTATCCTAGCAGGGAATGGCAGTACTTGAACAACTTGCTGAAAACAGAAGCTGGAAATGTTTCACAAAAGGAATNAGGCAAAGTATTCTAAACCAAAGTCAGTATTTATCATTGGACCAAGTCTCTGGTAGAAGTGCTGGATTTTGTCCCATTTGTGCTTTTGTATAGAAACAAGATGCCTTTGTACAAGATCTGAAAAAAACCCCACAGTTTTTGACCTTAAAATAGAGGAAAAAGTTAGTAAAATTAGGATCATCTGAAATACAATGTTGTTCCTTCATGAAAGACTTCAATCTTGAAATAGGTTTTTGTCTTCCACCAGCTACAGAAGTAAAGCTTCCAGGACTCCACAATCCCGAGGAGAGAAAAGAAAGATGCCCCACAACAATTAGTATGCCAAAGCCTGGGGCTGACCTGCAATATGGAGCTCTGATTCAATCCCTTCTCTGTCCAAGCTGGTAAAAAGTTATCGATCTCCTTTTTTTGTATCATATAGATGCTACAAAGAGGTTTCTTTAAGGTGAGCAACAGTTATCATACTGAAATTATCAAATTAGTAACAAATTCATTGATTACATGTATTAAAATAATTTCCATTACAAAGAAATCCATTTCAGTTTTGAGGAAATGGGAAAGGGGGAAATGCGAAGAGATTAATCTGCAATTCCGTGGTGTATTAAAAGGCTTGTGATGTGCAGGTGATCGTAATACTTGAGCTAGTAGGCAGAGACTTTCTTCTTCCCAGCTTTAGACATCTAGGAAGTAAGATTTTATTAATGAGCTTGGTGAAGTTTACAGGGAGATACACTACTATGAGCTTTACAGGGAAAGTTGAAAAACCAAAACCCCACCAGACAGGTAGCTCTCCTTCAGTCTGAAGTAAAACCAGAGCACTACGTGGGGTTTCCTGATTGACCATTTAGTTATCAGTAAACATGCAAGGAAGGAATTGCCTTCAGCTTGAAGGACACACTGAGGTTTTACAGAATCAGGATCCAAAACAAGACTAATCAAGTCTGTCCAGTAACTCATTAGCAGATACGGTGTGAAAGTGTTTGTGCTTGCTTCTCCATCGTGGGACAGCTGTGCTCTTTGGATCAGGAGGGATTCCCAGGGATTTTCATCTCTGGATCAGGCCCTACACATTAGATTTTGCCACACTCCACAGGCTTTGGAGGAGATAAGCCAAGCTCCTGAATGTGGATCATACCATCTACAAAGCACGAGTCGCATCCTGAAGCCATTCCAACCCAACAGGCACCGGGGCAGATTCTGCCAACCCCAAGGCACTCGGTCAGAGACTAGAGGGCTTAATTCCACAGATTAATTAGTTATGTAAACTCGGGTCTTCTTGCTTTTTTAGCCTGAAACAAGACCCCTCGGTTTTTCTGATCCAAAACGCGAGCAAGTGAGGCCGCTGAGCGGAGAGCCCGGGAACAACAGCCTGCGGCCCAGGGCATCTTGCAGGCTGCTCCCCGGTCAGCGGGAGGCTGGGAACTGGTACCACCATTTCAGCAGTCACTGGAGCTTCCTGGGGCCAGGCCAAATACCAACACGATCACACAAGTGTTCACACAGGCAGCAGTAACACCGCTGACCACCAGACGAGCATGCTGAGATCCTGCTTAAGTTCTGTACAGAATAAATGACAAACCTTGATCCCCTTGTCCGGCAGTGTAAGCACTGTAACCCTCTTCCTTCCATGCTCCAAGCCACCTTCCTTCATGCTAGCTCAGTGCTCTGGCCAGCTTAAGATTAGAGTTTATTCAGTGTGACATTATAGGACACAGCACCGACTTTTACATCTCCTTTGTGGGTGGTAAGCATCACTATGCTGTTACCAGGGAAAAGACTTTTCAGCACCTTCTGGTGGTGGGAATATGAAAGGACCTTGGCATCTGCATGACTTGGGGGAAAAGATGCCTTCTCATTCACTGGTAACTGGAACAAAGTGATTTTCTAGAAGAACGTGGAGTAATATACTTAGTTGTTCTGAAAAAAAACAACCCAGACATCAGTATTAGTTGCCAAGAAGCTGAAACAATACCCTGATGTCTGACATTTTTTAAATACCTGGCTGAAGTATCCTGCAGAGATATGTATCACCTATTTTCTTATCCCTGATTTTTGTTTCCTTTGCTACACTGGCTCTTCTCACTGCAAGCTGTGACAAGAACTTGCTGCTAATTTGTCCTGCCACCATGAATCCGAGATGGCACAAAAGGCAGGATGATAACCATCTCAGACCAAACCAAAGATTTTTGTCCCACACAGTTTTTCCAAGGCTACAATGTTTTCAAACTCTAACCATGTTAAAACTGGTTGCAAACGATTATTTTTTTTTTCAGACAGATCTGTGTAGCACACAGGGCATTTGCAACAATGCTACTAAAAAGAAGAGCATGCTCTGACAGAGGATTCAATTATTCATGTGTTCACCAGTACAGCACAGGCAGGCTCACAGCCCTCAGAGCTGCCACCACATCACCGGTGCCGTCCAGCTGCGATGTCTGTCAGTGCGTCTGCTGGATGCACTGCACCCTTCTGCTAAGAAAGGCCCAAAATTTTATTTAACAAAAAGCTATGGAAGTCCAAGGAGGAAAGTCCCCAGGTTTGGAGAAAGCCAGCTCAGCTACCAGGGACTTCATGGCCTGCTCCTGCAGGCACTCGGGTCTGTCACTGCCGTACCAGCTCCTTCCTCTCAGGAAGATGCCTGTCAGGAGGCCAGCTCATGAAACATTTACTCTGCATCAGTGTCACATACTGTGAACTTTTCTATCCCAATCTATGAAAAATGCAGTGTGCTTCCCTGCCTACAGTTAAAGGGAATAGTTTTGCAGCTAGCCAGTTAACCTTTTCTTTCCCACCCTCCACCTGAAGATGGCTCCCTGCAGCTTTACCTTAACTCAGAAGGAACCCAAGTGTTTAAGACAACTTGCAGTAGCAGGGCACTTCTGTTGGGTGAACTTCCTTCAGAAATGACTGGACTGATAGCAGTTTCTGTGAGCCATGAAGCAGTGAAAGGGACACTAAAGGTCTTCAGCTGAAGCCTGGGGCATAGCTGTGTCCTTTGGAATGCATTTGGGAGGGGCTGAGGGAAGGTGAAAATGATGTGTCCTCTCAGACATCTCTGAAAAGGTCTTCTTGCTGGGTCCGTTTTACCATTAGTAAGAAGAGGCACCCAAGTTTGTCATTCTGCATTTCCCCTCTAAAACGGAGATTAGTCAAAGGACTCAAGATCTTTACAGGGAATTGCTAGATGGGATGAGACCAGGTCTTCTGTGTCCCACTAGATTAGCAGCACAAACCACTGCAGACAGAAAGCAGGCCCTGGTGGGTTGATAGGCTGTAGTTTTCCAGCTGAAGGCTTAATGATCATGCAGTGAGAGGCAAGAAGAGGTTATAGACCATGCAGTGTTAGTAAGGTATTTTTTATGGGTAAGGAAGCTTACTTAAATTCTGCTCTGCCAATTTCTAATCTAGCTGGAACTTGCTATCCTAATGTCTCAGGTCTCATCTTTGAATGGGGTAAAATACTAATTAGTGACTATATTTAGGAACCTCAATGGAAAGCAAACTGCCAGGTGCTGCAAACACGCAGAGCACAGAAGCCGTCCCTGTCTGGGTTACTTTGAATGAGAGCTGCCCTGGTCAAGGACAATCTTGTATTACATGAGTGCACACTAACAGAGACCACCCATGTCTCTGGTGAGGTCTCTAACTCACAATGACAGCAAAGGACAAGAAGGACTGCCCATTGTAAGACTAAAATGCAAAGGACCCCTGTGAACCATACACTAGTTATTCTGTTGGTGCTGTGCCACTGAACACTTCTGAATTTGCTCAAGAGAAACTGTGCATCTGTGAAGCTGAAGCCAAGTAGCGAGCAAACATCCCCTCACTGCCAGAATCAAAGTGGTACTGTCCTCCAGGTGTGAGCCAGAAAGTCAAGACATCCAACCTCATCCTGTTATATGTTTAAAAGTTAAAATTAAGTCTGCTATGGTTCTTAGCACTCAAATTTGTTCATATTTAGGAATTAGGCATTTCCCACCCCCCAAAAAAGTTTTTAACCATTAGTTCATTAACTGTTTCGGGCTATCGAGTACTAATTTACATGCAACTTAACACTTGTTACCCCTAAAGATTATAGTGCTATTGCAGCTATCATGACCCTTGGACACAAACTACAAGCAAAAAACAGAAGTCTAAAGAGCTTAGGGCTGCTTGAGAACCATTCTCCCCCCCCCTTCCCGATAACATATAAAGCCTTTAAAATGGCCACAGCAAAACTGCCTGAGAGCCAGGGTGGTGAAACAATAGGTTCAGCTCCTACTTTGAAAAGTGATGTCTGCAGTACAGACTACAGCTGACTGAACTCACTTAGAATTGCACTCAGGAGGGTCAGGCAGTGGGGTGGGATGGGAGCTTAGGCACCGCAATTGGAGTTGCTAAGGTGGAAGCGAACCAGCCGTGTTTTGTGTGAAGGAATCTGCAATTCAAACAGGAAGGAAAATTCTCTTTCATCAGAAACTTCAAAGTGGTTTCCAGTAGTCTCATTGACTGGCTTATTGATTCTGCCTTTTGTTCTCAGAGGGAAATAAAAATCCAAGAGAGGTAGCTTGCTTTAAGAAACAAAAGGCTGTACTATGGGTCTCATTTAAATTCTCCGTGATTATTCATTATTTGGCAGCTTGTTTCAAAGCATGTCTTGAGCTATTTTATACGCCTTCATTTCTAATGCTGTCCACGATTATCCTGTAAGGTCCTGATCTCCTAACTCAAAGCTTTGCCCGTGCAACAGAACTCAAACGAGCCTTTCTGTGATTCTTAAATGTTTTAACAGCAAACTCTGATGGGTGGCTGCAAGTACAGCAAGTACTCCACGCCAGCCCTTGCTGCATCCCACTACCTTTCATACAGCCTGGAGACAGCTTGTTCAGGTGTGTACAGAGCATGAAAAATGGGTACCAAGTAGTATACAGGAAGACTATGGGCATATTCCCCTCTTCATGTTCTGCACAACAGTCTCCAGTTCTGCTGGGTACCCAACTGCAGGTTTACTGTTCTCTTGCCTCTCAAATATGACAGAGGTGTAGCTAGAAGAGTTCAAGCAGGTAGCCCTTAGTCAGGTGAATATGACAGCATCTCCTACCTCTTCCAGTATCTTCCTCATCTGGCCCAGACATTAGAATAGATCCCCTATGATTACCCCATTTAACACAGAAAAGCAAGGTCATCTGTGGATTTTTTTTCTTGATACTTTCAGACTCAAAGGGAATTTCCACTTTGCTTGTGCAGGAAGGTGAGTATAAGAGTAAGTTTTCTACCCATCTGTCGCACATAGAATGGTGATTTATTCAACAAGTGTCTGGGAGAAGTCTAAAGCAAGATGAGAAGGTGTTTTGGTCCAGAGAGGGACTCGATAGTGTTACCTTCAGATCCCATTCAATGCTTATGAGAGCAGTAGTAGAGAAGTGATTTGGAAGTGCAAGGCAGCTCCTGAGAGGTACCTACTCCCAGTATAACCCTAGATCATCTCTGATAACTAAGTTGATTTATTAAAACCACCAGTACAGAGTAGTTTGGTGAAAGACAGCTGTAAATTTTGCTCAGTGGCAGCTTAACTAGTATCCCCTATGACAACATTCAAGTATCTTCATATACCTATTCATTAATGTTTCACCCCCCCATCCATTCCAAGCCTTCAATCAGGAACTGAAGTTACATTTTCAGCCTTGTAGTGGTTAAAGTAGGTGCATGAAGGTCTTAATTGCACCCTCCTTTGGAAATTATAGAAGGCCTTTGTAAGACTGACCCCTCCACACTGTCCCTGGGTTAGGAAAACATTGTCTGACTGGGACTTGAATTCAAGGTCTATTCTAGTTGCAACTGGTGACAGTTTGGTAAGTGAAGCAGCCCAAAGGACCACCTTGTGTGGGAAGGGCAGGGACAGTTTGTGAGGCTCCGACAGCTTGGAGATGACATCCTCCACCCAGCGTAACTATTCCTACCCTGGGAGCATCAATGAGAGTACAGAAGTCCCAAAATATTAGTTTCCTAAATGTGGTAATAGTGGCTGTAATTCTAGAAAAATATGTAGTCAGGAAAATTTTTATCTACAATTATTTGATGGCAAGTTTATCTGTGAGCTGGCAAGCCTCTGAATTTGCTATCGGTGCTGCAGGGCAGCATTCACTGCATGAAGGTGAGCACAGAGCCTAGCCAAGGGCAGCAGGTAGGATGGGTAACAGCTCCAGTGACCACTTTGCCTGCATTTATTAGAGTTTAGCACCACCTAATGTGTAACTGCTTCAACTTCAAGCACTTCCCAGTGCAGGCAGCATGGAAACAGCCTAGCTGGAGCTCAAGAATGCCTGTAGTATCAGTAAGAATTAAAATTTAATCCCTTATCTACTCAACTCCTTACTCGTCCCTTACTAGGGGAGAAGAATTTAGGAATAGGAGCAGGTAGCTCTGTTGTGAGCACACCTTGAACAGTCGAGATGCAGAAGAGCCAGGAGAGCAGGGAGCCCAACCACATTGATGGTGACTGTTCACAGTTCAGACATACAGGAAAGGTCATTTTTTATTCAACTGACAGATACATCTGGGAAAAGTTAGCAGCCTTATTTCGACCATTTTCATCCTGAGTATTTGACACTTGTAGGCTTAAACATGACAGATGGCCACTCCAGCCATTTCAGGAGCAGCATCTGGCAAGGGGACTTGGAAAGGATTTCAAGACTACTCTGAGTCTGGGATCAGCTCGGGCTCTCCAAAAGCTGCAGGAATTGTCTTAGAAACAGCTTTGCAGGGCTTGAGAGATGAAGCAAGTACTTGCACTTCTAAATTAAAGCTGCAAGTGTAATTATTCGCAACACCCTGCAGGGGCACGGGGCTAATTTCCAGAGTCTGCTTAGGAAAGGACTGTTTTATGACAAGTAATTCATTTTAGTTCTAGTGATATTCCTAACTTTTGTTTAGTCTCAGAAAAAATATTGGGAAAGTATTGCCTCTAGCAATACTTTGGGGAATCAAAATGAATAAGCCAATAGACAAATTGTCTCCCCTTTTCTCAATTTAAAAAAGTTGCTATTACAATTAGGATACACAGACTACAAGGATAACTGATAACTTCAGAAAATTAGAACATTGGAAAGGATTTGGGTTTTTGACGCATTTAGATCTAAATGCACAGAAGAGAGGGACTGAAGTGCTGCCCAAGTTTGCCAAGGCTCCCTATAGAGTACCTGGAGAGAAGTAAACACCTAACAGATACCGACAGCAGCCAGCAATCCACCACCTCCTTTTACATGAAGCTCCTACCCTCAGCTGAGCATCTCACCAAATCTTTCTCACAGAGCACAGACAACAAACTCTTTCTGTATCCCTGCTTTGAGCTGTTGGCCATTTTTTAAAGTTTAGCACTTGGGTCACATATGGTGCAAACAAATGTTTTGGCCTCTGGCCTGGCTAGAAGCTGCCCTTGGCTACAGAAGCCACTATTTTCTTGATGTACTATATCTAAAAAACAAAGCAGCCTAAAGCTTCCATCTGCTTCTCCCCTGTGACTGGGAGAAGACACAAAGTAGGCCAAGGCGACAGCTGCTTCTCAAAAGACCTGCAAGGAGTGATGCTGGGATCAGGAAATAAGGTCTTAAGGTAAAAAAATCATCAGAGTGTCAGGAAAAAGATAAGACCCCATCCTGTCCAGCATATGCTGATTTTTCAGAACCACCCCTATAGAAGGCAAGCCTAGCATCATGTAGGCATGCTCGCAGTTTTACTCTGGGTAGGCATCCCTTAAGACACCAGGATGCTGTTTTCAGTCACAAAAGCGGTGTTGTGAAAGCACTCAAAGCTCAGTATCCCACTGCCCAGATCCATTTATCTTCACTTGCTGCCATTCCATGCAGTCAGGAACCTCGGGCAGCTCAGCACAGCCCAATGCATCTCTGGAACATCTGGAAATGGTGTCCTATCCACAGCTAGGGATTCTCCATCTCATATTTAACAAGTAATCTCCTTTGGGCTTCACAAAGTGACAGAAGTCAGCCTTGTTATGAACATGAAGTAGGCTCTGGGTTAGCTGGGAGCTGAGCCAGGATAAAGAATGGGGTTTCAAATAAGTATAGAAAGCCTCAGCCATACCACGGTCATTTTAAGTCAGCTTAAACAACAGACCCTGAATAACCCCCTTGAGAGCACCATCCTCTCTTGACCAAGTGTACTTGCTAGCAAGGTGACTCAGACACAAAAAGGGTTCTTTAAAGGAATTGCTGACCAAGGACTTACAGGGCTGGGACTTGCAGGTCTCCATTAGTTTGTAAGACTCAGTGACCCAAACTTCAGAGAATTTCCCCCCCCAGTATAAACTCCTAGAGCATATGCTGAAAAAATAAAACATATCTATCATATCAGTGCTAACGCTGCATAACATACGGTGTTGTAACAAATAAAAGGAAAGTTTCATCTCTGTTAAGTCCAAAGTCAAGTGATTTTTAGCAGTCAAATTAATTAACATCTCTCTAGAGATAATAATCTCTGTGTGCAGTTATGGTTCCCTATATTCCTACCGCTTTAAAAAATTTGATCCAACCTAATAGCAGGATAATTAAGGAGTCCCTCAAACATTTAGATCTTGACAGCTCATGGTTTTTACCTAGGTTTCTATAAATATTGTGGTGTTTAAAGGGGCTAATCAGTTATGATGGACAGCAAGATTTTAAGCGACTTAGCAAACCTCTTTCAGGGACCAGTCTCCTTTGAGATAAAATGCTCTGGACTTCTGTAGTGATTGATTTTGGTCACCTTATAAAGTACTTCAGAAAAATCTGTGTCCATGGAGAGCTTATCCTAACTGTAAATAATTTTGTTAAGGGACTAGATGTAACAGATAGGAGAAAGCTTCAGCATTTCTTGTTTATACCCCAGAGCAAGCATTTTGAAGTTTCAACCCGGGCTGATTTTTTTTCCCCTTGTGAAACACAAGTGCAAACTACCAATAGTTCTACTCCATGAAAAAACCTTTTTAGCTTATGTCCTTTCAAAAAGTTTCATTGCCCGTAAACAAAGTACCATAATTGTTAGTCTTTTCAATCAACTACTATCCTTAAAAACCAGGACTGTGGAACACCACTCATCAAGTCATGATAGCCAGAACCAAATCAATTAGTGGATTTATAATACAGTATTAGAAAAGCAGTTAATAAAACTACCAGCCTGAACAACACTGGGAAAATTCAAGCAACACAGGACCAGTTCTTACAAACATACCAGACCAGCTCGGACCACATTCTGCTCACCAGCCCAAAACAGTAGGCAAGTCTTTCCGTTCTTACTGAAGTTTCACCTTATTAAAGCTTTTTAGTGAAACACTAAACAAGCTCTCAAGAAGTATGTTAAAGCTAAGCTGTTGCAGGGCACATCAATAGTCTGGTGCAAGGTTTGCCTACTAACTCTGCCTGCACTTCCCAGCTGGCAGGCTCCAAATCAGCACTGGTTCAAAGTCCAGTAAAATACCTCCATGCGTTGCCGTCTGCATTGTTCCCTGACAGCACAGTCTTTTCACAACTTTTCTTTATCTTAATATACAAAGGAGCAGACATCTTTGTGCAGAAGTGTGCACACTCCCTGCAGATCCCTTTACAAGCCTCCTTTTTTCCCCACAACCATCACAACCCCAAAAGCACAGCCACAGCAATCAATCCCTCTTGCTCCAACAGTACGCTCTGCAGCTCGTGGCCTTCCAACGTGTTCTGCCAATGTCATCTCCCAAAGCTAAAAACAAAGAGAGAAAGTCAATAATCACAAGACAGGCAAAACCCATGTACTAAGGACTGCAATCACATGTCCTCAAACACCTCTGTCTCCTACAGACGCTTAGGACTATTTACCTCCTAAAGCTTGTTTTACCCCATCGAGCTTCTTCCAGTTAAGTCCTCTATGCACATGACACCCTCCAAGAGTAACATGAGGGGAAGCTAATGGAGATGTGATAGTCTGTTAAGCCATCCCGAATTAGTGTGAGATTACACAACTCATTAAAAGAACTTAATAAAATGGCACAAATGAGGAATGTTATAGAGAATGTATGACCTCACTATATTGCTGCTTTGGAGACAGAAGAAGAACGGGGATAGCATAAGAACTGGATTAATGTCTCCTTCCCCTAGAACATGTTATCAGTTCTTCCTTCAGAATGAGACAAAGTACTTCAAAGCCCTAGTGTGAAAGGGAAGCTCATGCTAGATATATGACACCAGTACAAGTGCAGGGCTATCACTGTATATCTTCTCTTGCCATTTAAACGTGCTCCAGACCAACTCCCCACAAGTATGAAATTCAAGCTTCTTTCAACAAATAGAAACCCAAGTATTCTCCGTAAAGAAAAGAACTCGTATGATCTTTTGTGTAAGGCTTTTATTCTCATCTTGCATCAAAAGAAAGCCTGAAATGGAAACGAATCAAAGAGACTTCCCATTTATGCTATGGCTGTAGATGCAATTGGACATGAAATTATGCAGGCACAAAATTGTGCTCATCTTACTCTCTGTACAAGAGAATGGGATGTAAAATCACGATAACCTTTAAGAACAGCCACTGTGAAGGTAGTTCAGCCCAACTGATCTTTGAAAGAGAAAAGGTTTTTTTTCTTCAGAAGCTATCATATCGGAAGGACTTGAAACTTCAGAATTATCTTAAGGATATTGCAGGAACATGTTGGAGAACACCATTACCTGCATCGGCAGCTTCTTGGGTTTGTATATTGCTGGCAGTGGCTGGAGACCAGAACTCTCGTTAGTTCTCCAGATCACTACGTCCTGGCTTGTAGGGAAAGAAACCTGCCTCTTGCTGCCCCTTTAGTCAGACCAGGTGGAAAGCGAGTGCTGATGGCTTTGATACTTTTTTCCTTGGCATTATGGCTAGCATCAGCAGTGACTGTTATAATGAGTGTACTTGGCACATGGAAAATGGTACTAGAATAAACAGACCCTAATACTGCCTTCAGTCAGACCTAGGGTCACTTTGATTTTGGGGACTGGAAGGTTTAACTGAAGGCGGAACTTGGCTTTGCCTCTGTATTAGGGTGTATTTTTCCCTCCCTAAGATTTTTTTCCTTGTGCTACCATGATTAAAGGCACCAATTCACAGAATTTTTTTTTTTTACTGTTAGCTCTGTATTCAAAACTCATAATTCCAGTAAAATGTAAACTTCCACAGCTCAGGAGGGTCACAGACTGAAAACCTATGTAAATATAAGTCACTTATATCTGCAGAGTTCCTCTCCCCCCTTTTTTATGCACTTCTCACACAACATACTTTTTTATTCTGATTTAGTAACTTCATTGCTGCACCTCCAGTAACAAGGCAGAACTGCACTGTGCCAGGTGCTGCATAAAGAGAAAACCATTCCTTGTCTAAATATGTATGAAGTGCAGTTTAGGTACAATATTGCATCTCCCCTTCCCTGATTGTTGTTGTGAGATGCTGGGAGTCGGCAGCAGAGCCTGGAGCAGCCCCCGAACCCCCCGCTCCTCCTCTGCCAACTGCTGCAGCAAATGCTCCTTTCGCCTGAGAGTGCTCTTGTCCTCCAGGGCTGCCACTCGCTCGCTGCTCAGCGGTGCCGACGACGGTGCGTTTTACAGCGAAAACCAGAGGATTGTTCTGTGCTGAATATTAGCATATGGCTTTTGACATCTGGTCCTCTAAGAGCGATAAACTGCCAATCAGGAGGCATATTGGGTACAAGCATATTTTTATCACTACCCTTACTAATCACCAAGATTAGTCCCTGCTTGGTAATTGTGACTGACGAACACACTGAACCTATTCAAATATCCTCATCCATATTCATTTCCATTTAAACAAATTAAATTCTTATGTAAAATAATCCTCAAATTCTCAAAAAAAGCTGTTTGTTTTTCTACTTAGGTGGCACGAGTTCAAAGACATCCTGTTAAATATGCATAATTTCTTAAGAGCAAAAATTACAGCTTTTAATGGTGTTTGCCTTCCACTTCATGAAAATCTCTTTTTAATGTCACTAGAGAACTTTGGAGCCTGGACAGAAGTTTCCTTTTCCAGCCCAGGGGGGCAGAAATTTCAACATTTTCAGAGGACAGCTGCTTTGTCAAGACACATTGGTTCACACAGTTTGAAAAACAAACACTGAACTCCAACAAGCATTTCTAAATCTCCTTCAACTAAAAAAACCCCCAAAACCTCAAACCTAAACCAACTAGCTATAAGCGAGAAGGACCAGATAGTCCACCCATCCTGAATCTTTTGACTTTTGGAGAAGGAAATGAGCTTCTCAGAAAGTGACCTTCAGCAGCTAGAAAATACACATCAGAGGAGGCTGCTTCTCAGTGGTTGCTTCTCAGAGGTGAGAGAGAAGGACATGAATTTTAAGCAGAGATTGATCTAATGAGCCATTGTATGAACAATTAGAAAAAAATCTTCAAGATAAACTCAATTGTTTCAGGGAATCAAAGGCAGATGAAATTGAGAAGATGAAATCAAACCAAAAATGAAAAGAAGTAAGATGGATTTGAGTGAATTGTTAATTGGCATGGAAACCTTAGCCCCTCATCAACTGAATAAAAATAAATTGCCAGAGAACGGAGTCACTAAGAAAAACTTCATGAAGACCATTAGTGTAGCAAGGAAGAGGAGAAATGAACCAAGATGAATGAGTATGACTACACGGCAATAACTTATTTTGGCTTGCATATAGTATGGGTATGTTCTTCCTGTTATATCATGACTCACAAACCTATGGTTCAAAATATTTGAATACTAATAAAGGCTAATCAAAACTAAGCAGAATGATTTGATACAGCTGGCTCCTTTTCCAGTCTGGTAGCACATCACCTCTATTTCTGGTACGTGGTTTGGTTTGTGCTCTTCCTTTGGATACTTTTTTTCTGAACTGATTTTAAGATTTCCCTACTACCTATAGGCAGTAGGTACTTTTTTTCTAAAATTGTTTTGCTGGCTTGACTGTGATGACTGACTCAGACCATTCTTCATTAGGAACATTATTACATTAAATAATTGTATGGAACAAGTTAATTGTCTGAAAAAGTTCTTTGTATGTTTGTAAGAACATAAATATTACTGAGGAACAAATATTGGATCATGGATTTTCAGGGCCTGTACTTTCTTGCTACGATAAACTGTAAGAGAGAAATAACAGAATCCTGTAGATCAAAAAGGCAGCTCAGATGCAATTCTAATAATTTTGGGGTATTGCCATGACCTTAAAAAAAGTCCCACGTTAGGAAATTGCACCGCTGTGAGAACCACCTGTGATGTTCACTTTCTGTTGCTTTGTCTTTGCGTGCATAGGGAAGAATAACATGTCATTTTACAAGTAACACATCAAAAAGAGATGGTGATTCTGTGGACTTATGTCTTCCAGCTGCCCTCCCAAGTGCATACTTTGATGTCTAATCAAGGGTCAGTTTGTGTTGCACTCTTTATTCTGGGTAAAAGCACTATTAGAGTCTCTCTGATCTTCTCTTACTTTTGCAAAAATGTATGGGAATTTCAGGTCTCTGAAACTTCTACGGTGTCAAATTCAAACAGCAGGATAGAACAGCAGATACACTTACATTCCTGCAAACTTTGCTTCTACAGAAAACCAGAATAAACTGTGCAGGTTCAAGCCTGAGACAGATTATTCCCTGGTGGAGCCTCCTGGAAAACATAATGCGATTTAGAAAATATGTTAGAATGCAATTTAGAAAATACGTTAGAATGCCTTTAGGCACATATTTCCTACAGACTTGAACCTCACTAATGTTACCATCACTTAAGTGGTAAGAGATACCAGATGAAGTTTTCCAGAAGTTTGCACGAGCCAGGAGCCAGAACATAGGAGACAACTGGGCAGAATATTGCCCTCCATCCCTGAAATTGTCAGTGGACCAGACAAAGGCTGCTCACTGATATTGGCAATGGATGTTTAAAAAACAATAGTTTGCTTGTGTCTCTCCCAGATCCAAATGAAAACAGCTTTCTAGAATGAAAATTAATTCCTCCCCTTGAGGATTTTTGCTGCCTCGGAGCCAGGACAGGCACGAGCCCTCCTTTCGGCACATCCCATCGCCTTCTTCCTCGGCCACTCGGTAATTTCTCTGTCCGAGCTTTCAGCGCTCTGGTCTGCGGGAAGCCGCGCAGGCTGCAGCAGCTCACGGGGACGAAGGCAGGCTCGGAGGCTGGCTCTGTGGGTTCCGAGCCGCTCGGCGGGCTGGGTGCGGGTCCCAGGGCTGCGGAGGGGCTGGCAGTGCGGCAGCCGCACCACGCGATGGCACAGCGCACACGCCGGTGCGGCTGCAGCTTCCCTGCAAGGCAGGGAAAAACCGCCTCCTTCCTTCCCCTGCCTTGGCTGCGGAGTTCTTTAGGCTACGGAGGGTAGAAAGCTCATGAAAACCAGAAAGAAATTCAATCTTCCTAACCGGAAAAGGAAGAACACTACTAAGCCTGTCGGAGAGGTGAGGAGCATCAGCTGCTACCTTGTGCACATCACAGGTGACCTGCAGCGATGTTCTGGATTTAAAAATAGGACTGAAGTCAGAAGCAGCAATCTTGACCTCTCTTTCATAAGGGCAAATCTTGTGGGCCTGAACTGACCACTCCCTCCACCAGACCTCCCGCCTGGGAGAGAATTTGCTACCCAAATGACTGTTGTTTGGTGGTTAAGGCAGGGAGGTGTGATTGACAACCGGCACTCAATCGAGCATTCTACTAATCCTATCAGTCTATTGATAGGCAGACAGAAAAAAAGGCAGAGGAAAGAAGGGAGCGAAGGGTGGGTATTACAGAAAGCTAAAAGCCAGTGGCTCTTCAAGCTACTGACTGGAAAATAACTAGCAAGATACATACAACATTTAACCAGAAAGTCTTGAAATGCTTTTGCTTTTACTCATGTATATATATATATTTATTTATTTTTTTTTTTTCTACTTTGCAGAGGGCATCTGTCACCAACCAGATTTACTTCTGGGCATAAGGCAACAACATAAGATCAGCGATTTCACCTGCCTCCACACTAAGCCTAAGATGACTGAATCACATTCAATTTTCCCGACTTCTTGTAGACAAGATGTGCACATCAAAGACAGCCTTGCTGGCTAACTGTTAGCAAGCCAACAATTCTTAAAAGATGATAAAGGTGAAATATTTAATACTAAGTAAAATTCAGGATTGTTTTTATGCCTAGTATAGCAATCCATTTCCAGAGCTTCTAAACATTTAGTGATGTGTCTCTTCTCCTCCCCTATACTTCAGTTTTTGTGAAGGACTCAGTTTGCATCAGGGAGTGGAAGTGGGAGAGTCAAAAAAATCAATGGTTTCTCAGCAATTTCAATCTAATTAAGCAGGTACAATAGGCTGAAGCAAGTTCTGAAGAAAACTGGAGTTCTGATGACCCTACCTGCACCACACCTCGAGACTTCAGACACTCTCCTAGCCCCCTGAGAGAAGCCAGTGCTATTTTTGATCCTGATGCATGATCAAAGCACCATGAAGCCCAGTGTCACGCTCCCAGAGGGGCAAGGCGAGGGCTCCTATTTGTACGGTGCATCATTTTTCAAAGAGCACAGTCTTCCTTCCACACCCCCTCAGATTACCAGGAGATCACACAGGAACCGCATGCAATTTCTGCAAATGGCAGCATGATGGCGGGGAAGCCTAACTCTGTTGTCGCTGTTAATCTCCAAGCCTGTGTGTGCACCCAACTCACTGCTCCACTACCACCTTCCATATGTGCTGCCGTAGTGCTGCATGCTCTCCCCCTGGGAAACGAGACTTGTTAGTAGCACTAACCTTCATCTCCGTGTGACATGTGAGTTGCCAGGAGAGGATGGCAACCCTTTCATTCCTCTGCTTGTGCCTTCGCTTGGCAAAGTGTCTATCAAATCTGACATGTGCTGCTTCTGCTGCAGGTCTGGCATACTTCACAGGAGACACAGCATTACAAGGTTTACAGGAAGCTTTATCACTGCAGACAGTATTTTCCTACATTGCCTCCTGTATTCCTCTCCAGTTAGTATAAAAAGAGAGCAGAAGCTACTTCTGCTGGGCAAGTGATCGATCCTCTCACCTTGCTCTCCTTAAATTCTTTAGTGACCTTGATTTCACACAAGATCACTAAGGCTGTTATGTTTTCTGTTCCAAGGCTTGTCTGCCTATCTGTGCCAGGACTGAAAAGCTTTCAATCCCATCTTTTCCTTTTTGCTAAGCCCCAATCTATTGTTTTGAAAATAACAGACCCTTTAAAGTAAATCCTTTTTTTAAAACAAAAAAATATAACAGGGGTTATATAATGCATGGGACTGAACTTTGTCACCCAGTAAAGTTCCTTTTACTCTCACATTTCTGTACATACGACAAATCTTTGCCAAGGTGTATGGTAATTGCACCTTCATCCTGAATCTGAAATTTGCTCCATCCAAAGTACAATGAACTCTTTCCAAGTTCTTGAGCCCCTCACATGATACTCAGGTTTTAATTCTATTAAAAGGGTTGAAAACTCATCTGAATGACTTCAAATCTGCAAAACTGGACCTGTTTAAAAGCTAATGTGGCTGGCTCTGATTGATTTCATGCTGCTTGTCAACCCAAAATTTTAAGATGTTGTCCCATTTCACAATTTTCTGTGACTATTTAAGGCTTTCTTTCACACTGCGTCTAATGGCAGTCTCTAGACAAAGTGAAAACTACTGTTGGTAGGAAAGGCAGAGTCTAGCTGTGCAACCGGAGGCCCATTGCTGCATGACGGGTGGATACTTCAGGTGTCCCACTTCCCTGTGGCAGAAAGTCTTGTGCGGGCTGTCAGATATGACTTTTAGGATTACGATGATCTTGCAAAAAAATAATCAGAGCTTCTGTGGAAGATTTTTTGTCTCCTCCCCAGAAAACCTTGAGAACAGTATTTTGATAGACCTGGTAAAAATATACATATTATGGTTTGTCCTTTCTGACGCATGCCACACTGGGGACCTGTCCCTGGAAATTCTGTGTCATTAAGAGATTTACACTTTCTTGAAGCTAAAACTCAAATGCAAGTAGCTGATACAATGACTGTTCCTGAGCAAGTCCATAATGAGAGAAAAAGAGCATCAGAGATTCAGCTCAGCTGATACTACTCACATTCTGGATTTTGAGTCTTTAAAGATTTTATTTTAAAGCCCCTAGTCTTAAGCCAAACAAGCTTCAACCTTCACTTGTTTTTAAAGTTCATTTTTCACAGCTGTAACAAGAAGCTGTAAGAATGTGGCCAAATCCAACCTAAAAGTTACAAGACAAAGCAAAATGCAAATGGAAGAAAGCCAGAAGGGATTTGCTTTCAGAAACTACTTATGTGATTATTGTATGGCTGGAATTGGCAAAGCAACTTCAAACATGGAAATGCCAGCCAAGGCATTGAACACCTGCTCTTCAAATAGTCCTGTCTTGGAGCGAAGATCTCTCAGGGACATGCACGGGAGGGCTCTGTTTGGAAGGGAAAAGCTCTGGTAGAAAGCTGATGCCTTGGCAAGCGAGGGGTCAACCTAGCCTGATCTCCACATCTCCAGAGCCCACCTGGGGATTTGCTTTGGCTCCACCGAGTGAAGGAGCCAGTGGGTTTTTCATTTTTACATCTCTAGCAACTGCAAGGACCACACAGGTCCAGCTCAGTGAATTTCTCTTCCATCCACATGGACAATAATTTCTTCTCTCCCTTTTTCTGAGCATCTCCCAGAGCAGACTCCCTGCAATAAAATAAACCCAAATATGGTTACTGGGACTACTGCTCTCTGACTAGTAAAGAAAATCCCAGACAGAAAATTCTTTCTTCCTCTGTCTCCTCAGACTACACTGACCATCATGCTTCTAGAAAACCTTGGTGGCATAGAAATAACAAAGAAGGAACAAAAACCCCTACCTGTCACAGAGACAACCCAAGAAGGGCAAATAATTTAGTGATTTTTTGAGGAAAATGGAGTGCATTTACTGTACAAGATCACCATGTTGACAGGTTAGGAAGGATCATCCCTTTTTTTGACACCACAGGCTGAATTTTTATGTTAGCTCAACAGGAGGCTTGCCAGGAGAACTGTTAAGACAGCAAATAAAAATACCCAATCTTATTTTAAAATATCTCATGAGTTTCAAGACCTGATTCATGACATGTATTTGCCTGCAGTTGGTCACGTTTTATTCTGACACATCTCTAGGTCTGATGTTCTTCTTTTCCTGCTCACTTTGAAATTTGGGTCTCTGCTTTCTGCCTGCAAGCTGGGCGCAGATGCCCTTAGTCCCTATCTTTACGCTTCCTTGCCCTGCTATAAAATTGTGCACCCTAGTCCCGAAGACCGTGAGATGTGGTAAAGGCTTGCAATATCAAACATTAAAGTTTAAATAAGCAGATGTCACCATTGCAGCACACGGCAGTTCAGCACCTGAGCTGAGCAGGAGCAAGATGCTCAAGCAGGGCTGAAAAGAGCCCCCAGTCACTGGTGCACATTGAATCTCTGAGGCATCATACCTGGAAATCTTTCAGGCCACTGCTGTAACAATCTGCCTCCTTCCCACCTGCTACAGTGTGAAGGATCTCAGCAGAGCTTTACTGGCAATGAATATTACCATGTTGTTTTGAGCCTCAGGCCAGTGCTATAAAGGTCAATGTAAATAGCTTCTTAGCTACCCCTCAAAGACTTCAATAAAGCACTGCAATAATGAAGTTGCTCTCATCTGCAGTCTCTTCCCTTAGAAATTCAGGCCAATGTACCAGCCTGCCATAGAACAGAAATGACACTGACACCTGGAAAAACTGATGAGCTCTTCATGATTCTAAAACAATCCCAGGTCATCGCATGATGACCTTCACTAATACCGCTCAGACCTGCTCTCCCTTCCTTCTAATAAAAGGAAAAATAATTTGTCTTATGAGTTTATAAAATCTGGGTTTCTTGAGAAAAAAAATCCCGCTCCTTGCAGCATAAGGGAAATGCAGCAAGATGAGAAAAGGCTGTCTCTGTAAGGGAGGACCAGGAGATACACGCTATGTTGTATTGCTGTGCTGAGTTGTTGCTTTCTCTTGAACAGGTCTGGTTTGTTTTTTTTTTTTTCTTTTTTTTTTTTAAGCTTCAGTGGTGGGATTTCTGTATTTATGATCCAATCAGTGACTATGACCCACTAAACTAATTTCTAGCATTTGTCACTGGAAGGAACCTGGGAAGTCAGCCACAGAGCTGTTTAAAGGGAACTGATGTAAAGGCGCAGACGAGTCACTACTCAGCTTTAAAGTGTCTTAGTGTCTTCCCCCCCTGCCCTTTTCCTGAACTTTACTGCCAGCTAATTATGTAAGAACAAAAATGTCTTACTTTGCAAAGCATGAGGAATGGGGAAAGGCTTCAAGGCTGCCCGAATGAGGGGATGCCACATTGGAGATGCTTCAGGTTTTTGTTCTTAAAAGAAAATTCAAACTAATTGACCTCAAGCCCAAAGACATTTAACACTTAATATTTTGTAACTGAGGACTGAAATACAAGAACTATGTTTATCTAGTATCAGCTTTTTTGAAATGAGCAACCAATCTGTCTTTATGATGTGAGAATTGAAAAAACTCTAAGGAGAGGCTGTTACACTTGAGGAAGATTTGGGTACCTCATACAGAAGTCTGGTGTGTATTAATATGAATGCTTATCAAGTCTGGCTGCAAAACAGGCTCTTTTATATCTCTGGTTATTCCTGCATTTACCTGCAAAGATTTATTGGAAGACATATCTTTTTCAAGGTATTTCAGATACTGCCAGTTCTAATCCATGCCAGAAAACAGAATGTCAGATATCTGGAAAACAAAAAATAGTATCAAAACCAGAAAAGGGTATTAGTGTGACATTAAAAGTATTGCTTTAAATTTTAAAATGCTCAGTAAATGTGATAGACGTGCAAGTAGAATAGTTACAAGTGTTACATAGTTAAGAAAAAATGGTTTTGTCAACATCTGGACAAAAAGGAATGAAATTTTAATGCAAATAAATTCTTCATCTTTCTGCAGAATTAACTGTCACATGCAGGCTTGCACAATACAATATCTACTAAATACAACTGTCTCAGTGCAGTCTAAAAACAGACTAACCCATTAGTCTGATAACACCTTCCTATGCTCTCCCAAATGCAGAAATCCTAGTCCATAAATATATCCAAGACAGCCTGTAAGGAAACAGTAAGGTGAAGTCCATGTGTGCTGGAGACCACTGAATCTCCATGTTGGAAGGGTCTTTAAACCTTGAAGTTAACATCATTCGGCCAGACTTGACTCCCTGGTGATTAAGCCTGTTTGGGATTTGGTCTTGGGGCCACCACTACTCAAGTGACACCTCCATTGCACGGAGGCAGGAGGGTAGCAACAGAAGCAAAAATGTAGATGTCTAATTCCTCATAGTTTCCCTTGCAATTTCTAGTCCTTCTCACTTTGACTCTTGGGCGCTTCTGCAATCAAACTCAAAAGCTTTCAAAATGCTTCCAAAAGCGTTTTTTTGTTTAATTTACATTTCAAAAATTCATAGGAAAATGTCGACCTCACATAATATTTGAAGAGGACTGTAATTCCACAAAAGTTGATAATTAGATGAATTAGTCCTAAATCTGACAGTGACGCAAAAGTATGCTTCATTAATGTTATTGACTGTGATTAATGGAGTTAACAAAGCTAATGAGGTTTATTTACTTCAATGTACACAATATTATTTGTAGGCTTCCCAAACAGCAGCATGATGGTAATATCTAACAGCATTTCATATGTGCAAAGTGATTAAAAAAACATTTGAAGTATCTTTTAAGGAAGGAAGAGAAGATGAATGATCTAGTTTAAGTAAAAAGGAAGTAAATGAGAACAAATAAATGGAGCTGAGTAAACAATTCAGAATGAATAATTTATTTCATATTTTTAGCCCTACTTTTTTTGCTCATGGGATCCACGAAAGTGAAGAGATTTCCTCAAACCTATTTATCATACAAACTTCATAGCTCCAAGAAAGCCCACACAACAGCTGGACCAGGAGCACTAGAAACTCAGGCTTCATTGTGAAGGTGTGAATGGCTGGGGAAGTCAGATTGTGTTACTCCTCTCATTAGCTAAACAGCCAGTACAGGCACCAGTAATTCTCAACTTGGCAGATAAATGCCAAGTATTATCGGTATTTGTTGTCAAGCCTAAAAAAACCCTCTGGCTTACTTACTGCTCCAGGGTATTTTGAAAAACATAATAGAAATACTGTGTTTGTCCTCAATGCTGTCACAGTGATGGGGTCAGTCCTAGGACGCCATCAAATCCTATATCCTGGTCTGCTGACATATATCCAGTAAATCCCTTTTCTCTCTCGCTCAATCCCTCTTTTGAATTTGCAGTTCTGCTCGGTTGCTGCCTGATATACGTTGCAGCATATCTGGAGCTTTCACCCATTCTTCAAGCCTTCAGCTGAAGCAGGCCACTGCCAGCAATGCCAGAAGTCCTTGTTCCGATTTCTGTTTTACATCTCATTTTCTAAATCTGCTACAACTGAGTTAAATGATGTCTAGAAGAAAAAGCAAATAAATATGCAGACTGATGATTTGAACAGTTCAAGACAACATCAGATACACTAATTCAGTGCTTAAATGGGGGGAAAAAAGCACTCTAAAGCCCCAGAGAATAACCTCTAAATCAACCCTAAATACCATTACAAACTCTGAGAGTCTACAAGCTAAAGCACTAACCCTCCCCTTCAAGCTGACCCTCGTGACAGTCCTTGTGGTTATGGAAGCTTTCTTCGATGAAATAAACTATACGAACAAAACTTGGGAGAAAAGGTGACCGAGGCCTACATGAAGCTGAGCATTTTTATTTGCCAGTCGTGTTAGTAAATGTTGATGCTCTCAGCGTCTCTTGGGCACCAGGCTCAATAGATGTACAAACAGTGAAGGTAAACAAGAAAGCTCCTTTAAATACTTGTCCACACAAACATCAGAAATTCACTTGTTAGAAGTGCATATGGGTATAAAACTGGACACGTATGACATGAGGATGTAACAGGCACATGGGGAGAGTGAAAGCAAGTAATGGAAAAACGTATACAGCATTTGCTGTATGGACTACATTTATAGCTGCAAATCACGATTACCAACAAATGGTGGTCTGTTTGGAGAAAAGGAACAAACGCAAAACAAAACCAAAAAAATCAAGGCTTACCTATACCAAAATTTTGCTTGTTCCAGCTCACTCCATTCTAAACTACTACCTTCCAAACAAAACTCAAAGAAGTCACATATGTTTTACTTTGGTTTGAATCAAGCAACTGCACTCAGCAACCCGAGCTGGGTACTTTCTTTATACTATGAATCAGAACACACTGAAATCATTGAGACAATTCCCTTGCCGTCAAAGAAGATGGGGTTCTTGCCTGTTTTAAAAGAAACTGCTTCATTTGCTCTGCATATCTAAAGCCTACAGCATCTCTGCACAGTTGGAACATTGGCCAGTTGACCTCAGATGCCAGGCTGCTTCTGGCCTTGTATGTGGGTGCTCTTGTTTCAGCTGGGACAGAGTTAATTTTCCTCTCAGTAGCCACTGTGTTGTGGATTTAGTACAAGAATGTTGATAACACTGATGTTTTCAGGTGTTGCTGTAAAATCAAGGACTTCCAGTTTCTCATATTCACCTAACGAGCTGATGTGCAGGAGATGGGAGGGAGCATTGCCAGACAGAGAGCCAAGTTGGCCAATGGAAATATTCCATACCATAGACATCATGCTGATTTTATGAATGCGGGTTGGCCAGGGCACAGGAAGCTATCTGTTCTTCTCCTGTCCAGGAGTTTGAATCCTCGCTTGGACAGGATTTCAAACTTTTGTCATGCTGCAAATCAGTTGGCTGGTGGTGAGAAAAATTGTATTGTATATAGTGTGTTTTGCACATTCATGCTTATAATCATTATTATCATTACTATTATTAGCATTCATCTTTTTGTTGCCTTATTAAACTGTCTTTATCTCAACCCACAAGTTCTCCTTGCCTGGGGCACAACCATCTTTAACAACAAAAGAGGTGTGAAAAAACTGTGCTGAATTTCCCCCCACTATGGAAAACTGAGTTTTGAATCAAATTCCTTCTTAGAGAAAAGTGTTTCTTTTTTGTGTGAAAACCTACAAGTTTTCCTGTAAGGAAACTTCTGAAATTGTATTTTGAGGTAGCTTTCATAGTAAACTAAAATGTAAATAAAAATTTCAAAGTCAAGAGAGGTTTTTTTCCTCTGGTTTCAATGAGATTTTTTTCCCTGCTTGGTCACTTTCATAGTTACTCCGCAATATTAATGGTCTCAAGGAGCTCAGTGACTACAAGGAGCTCTGCAAGGTACCCACAAAAGGAGGAGCTTGTGTGGGGAAGGATGATTCAGCCTCCTAGATTGAGGCACCGACATTTGGTGTCTGCATGCCCAAACGTGCACTAGGTGTCTGAACGCTCACTGCAGTCAAAGTGAATGGGATTCAAGTGCCAAAATGTGTCACTGGAGGTGCCTTAGTTTACCCCCCAGTCTCCAATGCCACTTCTGAAGGTTTTTGGGTAGCTCTACGTCCTGGGTCATATCTGCCAGGCCCACATGGATGTCTCAGATACCTTGGAGTATTTCAAATAACCCTAGATGTTAAGGCTTTTGAACTCAGGCTGCAAGTAACCAGAGTGAAGTTGCTGGTAAAATAGACATCCTATATTACGTAGATTGCTTCACTTACATTACATACACTGCTTCAGTTTGTAAGAAGGAGTGACACAGATTAACATCACCAACTGCAATGCACATCTCCACCCTTGACTCCAGCCTGTGACTCCCAGACCTACAAGGGCAATGGAAGGGAAGTGTTTGGGGAGACTGAAGAATCAGCATTTCTAGAGGTTCTCTGTGAGGTTTCTACAGTAAATTGGGATTGCACTGGCCTGGTCTGCAATAAGCCAATTACAATATGGAGTTACACAAAGAAAAGACAGAGAAACAAAGCACAGAGAAGCTCTGATTTTCCTCCCTTTTTCATGCCTGTGGGGTGCATTCACTGTTAAACCACCCAAAGCATTATTAGATCTCCACCAGCAGGTGTTTCTGACACAGAGCTGGGCCACTGTGGTGTCTTTTGCACTGTCTAGAGGCCCTGCCACGTTCTACAGCCTGTTTACTTGCCATGCATTTTTCTGGAGGTCCCTGGCCCTGTGCCCATTCTCCCTTTATAACTTCTCCAGCAGAAACATGTTGGAGGTCATCGTGAAAGGAACTGGTCAGAGCAGGGCAAGTTTAATAACAGATTTCAGGAAAAGAGGCTGAAGTTTTTAAAAAGCAATCCCAGATCTGATTGATTTATCAGGGTCTGTCAGTGAGCTTCTGCCTTTCATGAATCTTTGCTAAGACAGGCCTTGCACGATTTACGGGCCAGAGGCTGTAGACAGCTCCTGAGATTAGTAATGAGCAAAATTTCTTGGTCAGTGGGTGCATTTGTTTTTCGGGAGGCTGAAGTAGAATGAATTCCCTGGTCTTTGCTGATGACAAAGACCTACAGCAAAATCACTCATGGCCCATTCTTGTAGAGCACCCATGCCACCTGCAATAAGGCTTCTCACCCTATTTCCCCAGTAGGCAGCCTTGTGCTCCTGGCACTGCCAGCCCTGTTTTCACAGGTGCCTAAAAAAGGTTTAACACTGAAATGCAGCATTTCCTCAGGTGAAACATGCAGCAAATCTCACTGTGGGTTGTGCAAATGCCTCTCAAAGAATTTACATGAACTTAATCTCACTAAACTCTTACAAGATCCTACAAACTGCACCATGGGGGACTTCTCTGCTGGCAGCCTTTTATATTAAAAACTCGTCTTTACAGAAAGCCTTTCATTTGAATCCTTAATCACATGAATGGGCTGGCTTTTTATTTTTTCTTTTAGCACTGTCAGACAGTAGAGCAGCCTCTTGTCTACCTCTAACCTTGGGGACCATGTGGCTCAGCAGAGGCACAGTGCAGGAGGACTCTAAAGGGCAGCCTGTGCACCTGTGTTGTCCTTGTTGGACAATGGGTTTCTTGGCAATGACAGTTTGTTGTAAGGAGTCAAAGAGACAGCATGGATTTAAGGAGGCAGGAAAGTGCTAAGATGAGCCCTTGAAACCCCCAACAACCTGGTTGAAAGTCTCATCCACATTATTCCCCTTCTGTCACTTCACTATGCCTTTCTACCTGCTATAGTTGAACAGAAAGCAAAAAGCTGTCTAGTATCTGTAGTAAAAAGGGTTTTCTAATTGAACCAGAAAAATGGTGCCGTATTATGCTAAGTGAAGCCTTTCTGGTTGGATAGAACCTTTTGCTAATTTTGCAAAGTGAGAAATGAATCCTCCAGGTGCATCTCATTAGCACAGTGGAGCCTTAAAATGTTTGCAACCTACCCATGCATGCATATTTTCAGAAGGACTCAGAGATAAGCATCTCCCTTGTGATGCTTTTAGCTAAATGCTCAGAAGTGCACAGTCCACTGGACTGCATCCAAACTTTATGAACTTGGCACTGTGGTTGTGGCTTACACTTTGAGCTGGCTCTGATGGTTGATGCTGGGCTCTTGAAAATTTGGCCTTCTGTGACTTGGCCAAGGCCACAGCAGAGACCTGTGGCACAGACAAGAAGCAGACTCAGATTCTGAAACAATTTGATCCTGGCTATTAAACAAAATATACACTCTCCTTCATTAGGCATATAGTGCTGAGCTCACAGGAGGCACCCAAGATAAAACCTTAAGCAAGAGATTCCTATTTGGATCTGATCATCTCCGGCAGAAAATGAAATGGGCCCATACACAGAATGTTCTGTCTCCTCTTAAGATTTCAGCCGCTTAAATGAAAGCAGTGTGAGAAAACCTGCCGTAGGCCACAACATCTTTTAGGTCTGTGGAAGGAAAAAACCCTTACAGCTTTTAATGAGCTCATGAGATTTTACCCTCTGTAACCATTAAATCCATCACTTTGCAACAATGAAGATAATTTATGATTGCCTCAATTGTTTCTTTTATTTATGGGACATTTTTAGTATGGAATTTAATCAAAGAGATTAAATGTCATACTACCTATTACCTAGCTGTTAAGATATTAATCNTATAGAAAGATATATCAAACTCTGGATTAATTGTAAAAGGAAAGAAGTATGATGGCAATGCAATTGCTTTAGGATTCATGATTTTTAAGCTTATTTAGTTGGGGTAGAAGTTGAAATGTCACTGCCTCTTGTAACATACTTGTTTTTTGGCATTAGGAATGGATATGAAAAGCAGAGTTAGGCCTTGATTTAACAGAGTGCTTAGCATATACTTGAATGTGCTTACCTTGACTTCAGTGAGACTTATGCCCATGTTTAAGAACTGCATAAGGCAGGATTAAATCACCTGCTTAATTTTAAGCATTCACTTAAGTGCCTTTTGTTAGGTAGGGCTTCAGTAAGCTAAGTTACATATTTGACAGGTTTGACAGGTTAATAGTATAATTTCAAAGCTAAGAAAAGGGAATAAATATGCTGCCTATATTTATATCACACTTTCTATACAAAATGGTTTCCCAAAGCCCTTTATGAACTATAAACTGAACCACATTTCAGCAATTGATTTCAAAGCCTTTTCTACTATAAGAGCATAGCACTGAGAAGAAACATGATGAGAGAGAGCACAAAGACAAAAAGTTCAATATACACTTGGAGGAGCTACTGTAAACTCAGGGGGAAATCTGAGATTGCAGGAAAATAGCAACATGGTGTTAATTTGTAATTTTAATCTGCTGATGCACTTTTTAAAAGATCTGGGTCAAGTTAGCACACTGTTCCTGCAGAAGCTATTTGCCATCACAGAAAGTAATGATCATTTCTGTGTTATTAGGAATAAAAACTCATTGTTGACCTTATCTGAGATGCACTTGCATTACAAGTACCATGTTCTTTTCACTGAGAACAGAACAAACACTATTTTGTCCAAACCATGCAGGGGTAAACCCAGTTCACAGGCATTTACTGTTTATTGCACTGGTGATGTAATTTCTGGATAGGTCTAGTTTTCAAGTTCTCAGCTCAGCCAACTTTCTCGTTTCCCACAGCTGACCAAAATTCCTTTCCAGAAGTTGAGTAGGTTGCAGTTTTCACCAGGCCTTCCCTCACTTCCACCCTTCGCTTCTCCCCAGATAAGCCCTTTTCATCTGTGCTCACCTAGACTCAGGCAAATGTGCCCCCTTGGAGACCATGAGCTAAAAGCTTTCAATAGCACCTTCAGAAAACAAGTCATCTGGCAGTTGCCTGAAGTTTAAACCTGTGGATTAAAACTCCTGAAAGAATAGGTAGCAAAAGTAAGCTTTGTACATGTATGAATGGTCCTAAACAGCTAATTGGTTTTATAACTCAAGTCTGACAATGCCAGTCAAGATATTTTACCCTAGCAAAACCTCAGGAGCCCATCTCTGCTCAACACCACATAGGTAGATTGACCTTGTGCTGAGACCTTGCAGTTAACAGCGTCAGGATATATTTTTCTAAGTGAATGCCAAGAAGAATTACCACTACCTACCAGCGATATACATTAATTAGTGAAGCCCCTGAACTTCCCAGGGAAGTAGACAGGAGGATTTAAAAGGTTTTCAGATGAAAACAAGACTGTGATATACTACATCTGTAGGGGCTCCCATCACCAGCTGCTGAATGGCTGTCAACTGAGGATGACCTTGACTCTACTTCAGCCACTCCTGACATCAGCTAGGTTAAAACTGACTGAACTAGGGTTGGACAAGGAGTGAACAAGTGCTGCCTGTTTGCCATTCCCCTTGTCTGTCCCTGCACAGACTACAGAGCAAAGGTTTTCTAGGACACAGACTCAGTCATTGTCTGGATTTACCGTGGCTTTCCAGCCTCATTAGGGCAATCAGCACAGGGACTATCTTGCCATGTCATCCAGGCAGTGCATAAAAAGCCTCAACAAAAAGCATCATCTGGCAACAATGAAATATTCAAACAGGTTTGCAGATGGCAGTGCCTATTTCTGATGGGAGAATATTGTTTGGGAGAAGTTATTTGCACAAACCAGTGAACGATTGATGCAAGGCCAATGAAAGATTGATGTGTGAAAACACAGAGAACATCTGCCCTAATTTAAAGTCCTGAGTTCCCCAGGATTATGGGAGGGAAAAAAATTCCTGCCTATGAGATTCACCCTGTCATCCGGTCCTCCAGAAATTTTCTAATCACTCATCCTACCTCTTATTTTCATGCTGATAGCTCCTTGATACCTCCATCAAGATTATCATAGAATGACAAGTTGTGCATACATAGAGGACTTGGTAAGAAGTCAGGCTGGAAGCAGAGTAGTCATGGAAAAAGAAAGCAGCAAAGTGAGAGGAACTGCTAAGGAAATCCAGGGCTTCTGGTTTGTCCTTCAGCATCCAACTCACTAGACAGTATCACAGATGTCATACAGATCCATTCTGCTGTTTTGGCTTATGATCAACAACTGATTACAAAGGTTCAGGAGAAACTCTTATTATACCCTCTTGTAGTTGCTGCTTCCCCTGCACTTAATGCTTAGGAAACTCAGAAAATTCTAAGAAATATCTTGAAAGTTATGTCTATGCACAATCTGCAAATCAGACATGCTGAAATGGCATCAGATAGATTGTTCCTGTGAAATTCTTTGCAAGGCCAGAAAGATATAATTCAAGGATTTCTCAAATAACAGCAGGCCAGTCTGGACTTCCTTTTGCAAATTGGAAGGCTTCAGTATTTTTAAGGTTTATCTGTACAGGTCTTGCAAGCTTCACAGTGATATCATACTGACAGTACAGCCAGGATGCGACCAGTTGAATCCCCCCTCTGAACAGCTGCTCACACACAGGCAAGTCACACACAGCACGCACCTTCAGGTACACACTGACACATAACAGCACATTAAATGATGGTATATTCTTGGTCTCCTTTTCTTGCCACAGTCTGAACTTCTTCCTTCAGTGCTTCCACGTCCACTAACAGAAACCAACATCAGTGCCCTTTCCAGCACATGGATTATTCAGCACCTTCAGGGCCAGGAGCACCATTAGGAAACACCAGTGAACCTGCCCAAAAGCATGAAATTAGAAGCATTAAATCTCAGCCAGGGTTCACTGGTAGTTCACAGCATTCCTTGCAGCCAGGAGCTAATTAAAGAAAGTGGAATGTATTTAAAGCGTTTTAAATATAATTATTTTCCTGCTAACTTTGCTGGTGGCACAGAACGCTAGCAACTAAGTAGTTAAAGATACAGCAATAACAGGCATGAGATGAATCACAAGAAAGCTTCAGTCTCACACTGGAATGGATTTCCTTGCTAATATTATCAATGTTGTCCTCTTCTCAGAGTTATAAGATGGTAGATGGCAAAAGACATGGTTGTGAAGCCTGGCAGGGATCTGTACATCCACAAAGAGGTCTTCCCTCAACCTTGTAGGCTTTAAGACAGACAGCAACAAAAAAATAAAGGCAGAAATAATTGCATAGTTGATTTTCTGTCAAGTAGTCAGGAATATCAAATAATTAGTTTTTGGAAAGTTGCTGGGAGACTTTTCTGATATCAATATTTGATTTGCAGTAATGCTTGGGAGCTCTGCGTTCAAACTCTCCCTCCCCAGAGCAGACTCTGCACCAGCACAGAACAAAAAAAAAAATCTTTCCGGTCCCAGTGATCTTTCACTGGGAAAGCTCTGTCAGACTGGATCCAAACTTTAATGTAAATGAGTTTTTCCCTAAAGAAGCCCATACACAATACCAAGGTTTCAAAACAAAGTGTTTTTGTAATTAAATGCCTTATGGCAACTGTTCATTTCTCCTCTGCTAGCAAAATAAAAATAAAGGTGGTGGCGAGTTGCAAGGGGACAGGAGAAGGCCTAAACATCTTTAGTTTACATGTTACATACACATTATACTGTGACCCAGGGAAAACGTTTCTATTCAGGTGGCATTAGAGCAACACAGCTGTCATTGAACTGGCTGATGTGGGCACTGAGCAAGCACTGCACTGCTACATTCTTGCAGTTCAGCAGAAGTATCATTTCTTTGCATGGTCAAATAAGAGAAAGTGACTTTAACTCTTCTGCTGGCCCTGCTTTGAGTAGGGCATTGGACCGGAGTCCTCCAGGGTCTCTTTCCAACCTTGCTGACCCCATCCCACCCATGGTAAATGCCCTGTCTCCAGTCTCTAAAATAGGCTTTCCCTTCCCAACGTCTTCTGGAGCTCCCATAGCTTGACCTCTGTCTCAAGAGAACTCAGCCTTTGATTTTCCTGTGCTTCTGGTCTCTAATTTCACAGGTTAAAACCAGAGGATTTATTTTCAATGCCACTGTTTTTGAAGGGGCTTGGGGGTATCTGAGATGTTACTGTTGCAAAGGCTATGCCTGTAAAAATACTTTTGGGAAACATGAGCTATCCCTGCTCTCCCATTAAGAAAACGGCAGTTCTGTTTTAGGACTATATTATGTACTGTTTTTACACAGCAACAAAAAAGAGGGACTGTCACTGTAACATCTGCTCCTGATATTGTACTGTGATGAAGTGTAAATCCAAGCTGAGTGGGCTATAAATTGTATTACACCATTGGTCCTCCTGACCCTATAGTCAGCCAAGTTTTCTATTACAAAGACTCTATATTCATAAGTTTATACCCTAGCTATAAAAGTTTAGACTAAGCTGAAAGTTGGCATAAAACACCATAACTCCAGAGCGAATCTTTTTTGTAAACTTGATAATAGCTTGTCATACACTTCAACAGCATTTTTCATTGAAACAAGATGGAGTGTTTAAAAATCACTTCACCCCCCTTCAAAGCAGTTACCGGTGGAATCGCCTTCTTAATAGACAGAGTGAAATATTTCTTCTAGTTAGTTCAAGCTGCAAAGCAAAGGCTGAGATTTGGTGCCTGGTTTGTTAAACTGTGAGGAAAGAATCAGATTGATCCCTTTTTCTTTTTTTGCAATAGACCAGCACAGCCATTTAAGTGGCTTTAAGATTTAAGTTCTGAGCTAGTTCTAACTTTACTTATCAATAATACAAGGAAGAGAAGCTATAAACTAAGAAAAATATTCTATTTGCATTTTTAAAACACACTGGGTATGAAACACAGAGTTTTTCCATTGAATTACTTCCCTTCTTTCCTACTTGCAAGTTTCCAGCCTTTAAGTTTTATCTCATTTCCAACATTTAAGCCAAATCTGTTTCCTCTCCCTTCTTGATTTTTAGTTCAGATGATTTGATCACCTAAACCCCATATTGTTGTCCCTGTTCTCTCCACAGATTAACATCACTTGAAGCACCAGCAGACGAATACAAGAATTTCACTATTAACCCATAAAGAGCAGACACCATCCAATCTCTCCTTCACAAAAATAGGTTTTCAGGAACATTTGCATAAAAAAAAAAAATCTGATCAATACATAACTGAGAGTGAATCACAGCCTGTTGCTCCGGATGTGAATACCCAGTCCCTAACAGCATCATATTAAGTAACTCCAGGCACAAAATGGGCTCAAATTGGAGTAAATCCAACCCAGGGCAGTCTTGGGGACTTCGCATTGGAGCAAGATGTTCTTTCAGCACCAATCACCTTGGTTTTGATTACTTAATTTTGAAATTCTCACCCCAAAGCTCCTGTGGTAGAAATACTCCATGAAGGAAACAGTCAAGGATGTAAAGCTGTGATCCCTCAAGTGAGAGGGATGCTCAGGAACACCAGTTTTCCATCTCTTACTTGCACATGTACCTCTTGTGGAAAGAAGCAAGAGCTGTATGTACAGCTGATGAGATAATCCCCCATAAAAGCCTCCTAACTTGATACATATCCTCCTCTCCCAGGAGGATGCATTGTTTCTTTGTTGTTTGGGACTAATGAGTGTTGATTGTGATACAGATCTTAACACAACCTAGTCACCAGCCAGGTGAAACTCTCGTCAATTTTTTTCATGTAGACATGGAAGAGGCAGAATTAAAACCTTCCTGAGACCTAATGATCCACAAGGTAAGTAGGAGGAAAGGGGAGGAGGAGTGATTAATCTCCCGTTTTTTAGCTTCACCTCATTCTTCGCAGAGAAACACCTCTTAGCTTGAGAGTTTTATAGATTATATTGTCATCCAACACCTCAGTATGCACAACCCTGGTCCCTCAGGGGAAAACTAAGGTTTCCTGCTCAGTAAAAATCTCCTAAAGTTTTATTCCCTGCAGCATGCAGAGCTGTTTCACACAGTATTTCCACCTGGGCTGACACAGCTCTGTGCAGGCTCCAGGCTGGCAGCGCAGCAAGACAAGCGGGAGAAAGCCCCACGAGGGATCTGAACTCCCTTCTCTGAGCTTTGTTAGGAGGATATGAGTTTGGCTTCCAGAAACCTGCTGTTCATGCTGGGGGACATCGATGGCTCAGCAGCACTGAAGAAAGGCACTGCCTTATGGGACAGCCCAGCTGGCTCTCCTTATGTCTGAAGCATACAGTCTGCTGCAGTCCCTGATACTCTTCAAGGCTGACAAGGACCGGTGGCCGTTTGACATATAAAGTACGCAAAGGCAGGTGAATTCACTGTTTCCTGACTCCTCAGTGCCTGTAGATACTGCTTGTACTGAATACTTTCATCTTTAGTCCCTTCCCAACATAAAGAAAATAAAAGGAACAAAGTTTGCAGTAAGTGGCATCATGTCTCTGCAGCATAAGCTTTAAAACACACAGGGAACAAACTCCAGAGATTAAAGTCCTTTGTTATTTACTTAAAAAGAACTTTTTGCTCTGCTGTTTTTCCTCCTCTTTTAATCAGAATTATTTCTACATGTCATCACACACTTCAGGGCATACCTGCACTGTGAAAGAGGATGTGGTGCAACCTTATACCTACATATACAGGTAGGAATGACTGTACAGAAACCAGGAGCAGATGTCTTGCCGCTCAGGTCAGGCAAAACAAGAGGTGAACTTGGCTAAGCTGCTGTTCGCACTCTAACAACTCCAAAGGCGGATCTGGCTTCACCCAGAGATGGACCCCTGGGTCAGGTTTTCTAGAGCTCTTGCTTGGGACTCCCCTGTGAAAGGGCCTGCAGCCTCCTTATGAGATCAAGCCCAGGAGTGACCAGATATGGTGCAGTGAGAAAGTCATTAGACAAGAATAAAATACAGATCCACAGCAAGTGCAGCCCGCTGCTGCGCCTGGCTACCTGCCCTGACTGCATCCCAACTGACTGCTGGAGTAAGAGGTGGCTGTGCACACCCTTTCTTCACCTTGAATTTTTACCCGAGGGACAAGGAAGCCACAGGTAGTCCTACGATATCCTCCTGTCCATCCTGTGGGATGAGGACTGCTGAACATATCTTCCTTGCTTGCAGGCACACTGTTCTGCCTTGCTCCCTCGCTCCTTAGTGGCAGCTCCTCCAGTGTTCCCTGCGCTGCTGTAGTTAGTCCTTCCTCCTCACTTCTCTCTGTCCTGATACCAGGGAGCTGTAAGAGCAGGGCTGTTCCACAACAGAAGGCAAGCTGGGAGCTGAGGAAGAGCACTGCATTGATGATAACAGGATCTACCAACAGTCCCAGATAAAGCAAGGTTGCAGCATGGGTCTAGGGACCATCCGTGAGACAGGGCTGGAAACAAACTATCTGCAGCAAAGGAATAAGTCTACCTAGAAAACAAGCCCTGCAGCAGAGCTGAGAGCAGACATATCCACAGCATAGCTCAAGGAAGGGCTGAAAACCCTGGCCTGTGCTAAAATTGTGCCCTGGGGCCCAGGGGAGGGGTGAGGATGTGGGTCCCAGGTGAGGCTGGTCAGAGTCATTAAGGCCTATTAATGCCCTGACACCTAATTATGTTTTTATGCTGGGACTGCTTCTCCCTTTTCTGTGCACTGAGGTCCCAGCACTAGCTGGAACCTGATGGTGTTATTGCAATGCAAATAACAAAGCAGTTAATCTGTGATGTGAATTAGACTCATGTCAGGTTCTACTTGATGGGTGCCCACACAACCTGTCAGGAGGACTGTAGCTGCTAATTAGCACCCATGTTGGTTGTTGGGGTAAGAACACCTAATGTGTGAATGGAATACAGAGAATAAACTACCCATGCTGGGAAACTGCAAGTTGACGCAGTTTTTTCCACGCCAGGTTTTCTATAGACTAATAACAGATATCATAAAAAGACATGGGAACTCACAGGGTTGTAGTGTTCCCGATACAGGGGACTCAGAACCAAGATTTTGGATTTAAAAAAAATATTAAACTTTACAGGCAAAGGTATCTTAACAGATAGGTGCAAACTACATAGAAACACTTAGAATTATGAAAAAAAAAATGATACAGGCAAAAACAAAGCAAAAGAAGCTGCTTTGGTCATTTACATTGGGTTCTCTGTTGCTCTGTAGCCTGACTCCACTGGCGATGTCGGTAGTTTCTGAGCTTCTTACCAGATTGATTTTCTTAGCAGAAAAAGCCTAAGGTTATCTAAACAGTTTAGTTTCTTGCTTCTTTGTACTGAATTCATTATTTTCTTTCTGCCTGAATACAATACTCTACATTGCACATGCAGCGTTGATCCATAACCTGAGCAGAAATTGTCCGCAGAATCAGCTAACAATCGAGGCCAGTGCGTGCTCTGGTGATTAGTAGATCAACACTCCCACGGACGGCAAAGATTTCCATTAGAGCTAGTCAGAGGGGCAAAGGGCCAATTACTGGTGGTGTCAATGGTGCAGCTCCTGAATTTGGCCAAATTTCTTTGTTTGTCAAGCTGCATTCAGCCTTGCAGCACTAGCAAAAGGGACCCTTTGAAGATATTTCCCACCAGGGTAGCTGGTACTGACTGTGCTGAAACTCTTTCAGTGCCTTCATCCCAAAAGCAGAACAGAGGAGAAACAAGAGGAGTTTCCAGGTCAGGAACATAATCATTTGCCTACTAGGTCATCCTGTCTGCATTGAATCCCCTTTGTACCTGAGATTTCAGATGGTGGTAAAAATCTCCTAACAGGGCTGGTACACACAGCAAACCGGGCTCTCCACGCACAGCACATGAATGAGACCTGATTCTCCTGTAGCTCAGGCCACCACAAATCACTGGTCAAACGGCTGCCTTGGAGAAGACATTCAGGGCAGAGTAAATCCATTTTTCTAGGGAGGAAGTGTGTTGGAGCAGCCGAGGATGGGACACTCTTGCGGGCAGAAGGGTCTCAGACTCCCCAAACTCTGTGCAACATCTCTGGCCCTGCATACCGCTTTTATCTGGGCTGGAGCCAGCACTGTTGGGAAAGCAGGTTTTGGAGCTGCAGGCCTCACAATACAGAGCACAAGGGTGATCTGGCTGTGGACCAAGGCATGTAACCTTTAGCAGCTCTTCTTCTTTGCCCCAGGAGGGGGCTGAGACCTTTTCAAGTCAGCTCCTGATACTCCATCCAGATTCACTATCCACCGCAAACCCCTCTACTCCTCCCCGTGACCAGCCAGACTGTTGCATGCCATATGCCAAGCACATAAATGGAGGGGATCAGTCATGCTTGAGTGCTCCTTGTCACCGCATTTCACGTCCTGTGACCTGTGCCTGCTTAAACACCAGCAAGCCTCCGCCCCAACATGCCTTGGTCACCTCTCCACTGGTGCTAGTGCCTCCTGTAATTGCCATGGAAAAGCCCAGCTTGTGAAGCACCTCTCCTCCCAGCCAAGGCCCTCAGAGGCAGCTTTTATGGACTAATAAGCATATTCTAGATTAATAACCAGAATCCTGCAAGGCCGGGGAGAAAACACCACAGTCTGCGCAGAGCAAGACATGGCAGGCTGTACTCTGGCTGCTGGTGGGGAAAAGTTATTCTGCTTTGCGTGTGTGTTGTATTTAGGGAGATATTAAACTAGTTCTCTTCCAGCATTGTCACGGATGCTGCTCTGATCTGCTGCATTAAGTAATTTGTGCTTCTCCCCCAGAAAAGAATTTATTTCCTCTCTGTGCTAGTGTCAAAGCTAATATTAGCGAGTGTTACTGAACCATTTTACATCTGCTCTAACAGCAGCTGCTCTGCAGGAGGGTGACTCGACAAGAGGACAGGGCAGAGGAGAAAAGTCACATTAGGCACTTAACAAAAGGGGTGGGAGGGAAGGGCTGGACACTTCGGGGCAGCGGGAGGGGGCACGTGGCTCTCAGAAGCACAGCGATGCAAAGGAGCAGGATATAAATACAACATCAACAGCCCTCTTCCCATATGCGTGTCTGAACAGGGTGGAATGCCCCCCGCGGGAGGGGTCTGGTTGTGTAATTGTCACAGGGGAGGCCTGCGGGGCTGAGCCAAATTAGCTCTGCTCATAACTTGCCTGGGAAGCAGTCTGGCAGAGAAAAGAACAATTCGTGGATTTTCTTTTCCCTTGCGCTTGGAAAAAAGCAAGCTCAGACCATCCTAATTCAGAGACAAATATATCGAAGTTCATGTTCGCACTTCAGCAAAAGAAAAGGGGCCGCGGCAGGTCGCAGCCCAGTCGTCCTGGTAGCTCCTAAAGGGGGACAACCCAAACTGGGGAGCATGTCTTTGCTGGACGTTAGGGCGAGACAGAGCCCGGCTGGTACGAAGGAGTGCAGCTCTGCACCCTGAGTGGGGTTACAGATTTTTGCACCAGGGATGGTCCCCACTGTGCCGTTTCCCTGCCCAGGGTACCTGGTGCTGTGTGGCTGACTGTGGGAGCTCTGCTTTTAACTTATTTCAGTGAACTTTAAAGGGATATGTTCTTACTACATTTCAATAGCTCAGCAGGTGGATGCTGGATCAGTGGAGAAGAAATGGAAAATCATTTGGTCAGCAAGCCAAGGATTAAATTGGGAAATTCAAGAGTTTCCATGTGTAACTACATTTTTTTTGGTCCACCCTAACAGCCAGCCAGAGCTGGAGGCTGTAACAACGTCTCTGGCACAAGGAAGGGGTCAGACTGGTGAAAAGCAATGTGGTGGTCACTCTGCAGCCAACCTCGCGAAGAGTTTCAGGTTTCTCAAAAGCTCTAGACGTTTTTTTGTTCCCATATTTTAGGGATTTACAAAACTTCCCTCTCCCCGTAGTGTCCTGGCCCCCTCCACAGGCCACCCACACCGTGGCTGCCAGGAGCAAAACGGCCCCACTGGGGAGCGTGGGCTCCGACAGAAACCGCATTTCCCACTCTGCGAAGCTTTGAGATGTCAAAACAAGTTTTCATTCTGTTTAGGGATGAAACTAAGAAACGATAAGAAACTTGTGGTATTAAACCCTGCATAGAAGTGCATTTTACTGCTGTAAGTCCCGGAAATGCTGGTGCCCGGGGGGTGGGTGTGCGCCCCTTGCTCGGAGCCTGTCTTCTGGCGAGGGTGCTGCAGGGGGTGCTGGAGATCGCAGCTTCCCTCCGACACCGGGAGCTCCACCGCCAGATCCAGCGGGGTGTGCCGGAGACTTGTTTACATCTGCAGAGATTTATTTCTGTTGTAAAACTATCTGCTGGTGAATAGATGAAAAGAAATATGTGAGGGAAACCATAATCATTTAATACTTATTCCGTTTATTTTCTATTCATTTAGCAATGTTGGCATTCTCATCATAATTAAAGGGAGCTGGGTGGCTTTCTAACGCTTTTCCACGTGTTTCTTCCTTCCCTTTGAAGGTGCTTGGCAGATTTAGGTCATACATTTTCTTCCTATCGTGCAGCAAGGGGAAGAGGGAAAAAAAATTCCCAGCGCCAATCTTTTCTAATACTTCTACATTAGTTCAATCCAGCAGAGGTTTGCTCTGCCTCAAGCTAAAGAAAATCTATTAGACTCTTTAAAGAAGTAAGTCAAAGGGGATGCATCCACGGTAAGGTCAGGCAAAGATGTGCACAGCAGAGAATGATAGTGCTCAATATCGTTGCTTTGGCTGTCAGGAAAAGTTCACCCCACGGGATGCCAAACTCCACTTAAACTTGCCGCCTGTCTTCAAATGCCTCTGCAAGCGGGAGGTGAACACTATGCGCTTTTTCCTGGCACTCACCTGAGGTAGGAGGGAAACAAAAATTCAGAGTCTGGGACCAGACGCCCTGTCCCAGCAATGAAAACTCTGAAGGGGTTGATACTGGAACCATCCAAATGTCACGTTACTGCTGTCTCATAGGCCGTTATAGAGCAAGCTTTGTAATACATTTAACAACTAACGCTTGTTAAAATGGTTACAGGTAGTTTTTTACTTAAAAAGCAGCATGTGCAGATCTTCAGGGCACTTAAAATCATTGATTTTAAGCAGATAATTTATGGTTAAGATGGGTGATTAGACCTGCATCTTTCGCCCACTGCTACAGATTTTTGTTCAGATTTTCAGATAGCGGCAGAGTCAACAGAGGTTTCTGCTGCACTCAGAGACAGTCACACTCAGAACAGCTTCAGAAATCAGGATCCTTCAGAGTGTGACTCAGCCCGCATGAGACACCACCGCTCTGTGGAAGGTCCCATCTGTGCTCGCTGATGGTAGCAGGGCATGAGGGTGACAGCTCAGTTAGAGACCTCATGTCAGAGGGAACGAATCCAGAAAGTGCTGCCAAACTGCATCCCACCCGCTTTTTTTGGAGTGTGGCAGTTGACACGGTTGCAAGATTAGCATTAACCTCAGCACGTCTCTCTGAGGTTGTCACAGCCGGGTACCAGTGGCTGCTCCTGCCTCGGTTTTGGTAGAGCCCCAAGAAGAGGAACAGTCCTTTGGACTTTCTGGGGAATTGTCCTGGGTTTGGCCAGGACAGGGTTAATTTTCACCAGACTCCAGGAAGGGACACAGCCGGGTGGGCTGACCCCACCTGGCCAAACAGAGTCGGGTATTCCATACCATGTGCCGTCATGCTGGGTTCCGGGGGGAGGGAGCAGGGCGGCGGGAACTCTCTTGCGGCTCGGGAGCATGCGGCGGCGGCAGTTGTGGAGAGCGGCTCTGTTGTGCGGTCTGTTTTGTTTTCTGTATTCCCCTTATCTGTATCGTTGTTGTTATTGTTCCCTTTGTTTGCTGTTATGTTAAACTGCCCTTATCCCTACCCACCAGTTTCTGCCTGTTTCTTTCCATTCTCCTCCACACCCCGGCGGGGGGAGGGGCAGCCGCGCGGCGCTTTTGTTGCCGGCCGCAGCCAAACCAGAACAGGAATGAAGACAAGGAAGAAAGAGGAGATGGGAATGCTTACCTTTCTGCCATTTGTCCTTGGTGCACTCCGATCCAGCTCCACAGCAGGTTGGGACAATGTCCCTTTCAAAACACCTCCAGCTTTGATAAGCAATGCTTTTGCTCCTACTCCTTTCCTTTGGCCGCCCCTTTCCTCTCCGAATCTTGGAGCCCTCACAGAGCTGCCTTGTTGGATCTATAACCTCCTCTGTATTTCAACTGCTGCCCACGCGCTTCTAAAGCACCACAGCCAGAGAGGAAGGGGGAAAACTTTTGCTTTTGAAATCCTGGTCTGTAAAAGCCTTTTACATAGCAGCATGCCAGGAGAGAAAATATAAATCCAAAGAAGCAGGATATGTTTTAGAAGTGATTTGACTTTCCCCAGTTCAACTGCTCTGGAGGGCTGGAGGAACAGGATGATGCAGGGGGGAGGATAACCCCAGGTGGCATGGTGCTGTCTGGCATTTTACAGTCAGCATCAGTTTGGACACAAGCTTGGAGTAGACAGTGAACTCTGCATGGGCGCTATGGACTGGTAAATTAAAGGCAGTGGCCAAGAATACCATAAGCAATGGTGGCTGAGGGATCTGGCACCAATAATTTAAAATATCACAAATTGGGATTTCCAAAATCTGAATCCCTGAAGTCACCAGGAAGGCTTTGCAGTGGCTGTTGGCTGGTCAGCCCTGAGAGCCGCCTCTAAACACCCTGCCAACCTCCTGCTGCCACCAGAGTCACCAGCCATGGCTTGGGGAGATGTGGAGAGCCGCTCTGAGGTGTACGCAGGGTCCGTTTCTTGCGAAGCCCGGCTGCAGCCACGCTGCCACTGCCCTGCTGTCATTATTTCAGCTGCCGAGCTCCGCTAATTGTTCTCCAGAGGAGTCCGATAGCAATGGGGTGTGCTTTGCTAAGATAACGGCAGTTATACTAGCTGGGAGCAAATGACAAGGGCTATCAATCCTCATGCTTCAGGGCACAAACTGAATACCATTTCAGGCTAGGAATAAGCCTATGCAGACTGTTCTCGACAAAAACAGTGTCATGCAAAATTCACTTGTTTCCTTGCAAATTCTCAAGCCCAGATTGGGCCTGTTCAGGTGTTTGCAGTTTTGGGGCACAGGAAGGAAGTTAAACTGAATCCCATTACAGCAGAATCCCCCCAAGTCCCCAGTTTCTCTGTGTTTCCCGTGCTGTGGCTGAGGGAATGGAGTGGAATGGGTTTTGGTTTGCAAACCGGGACTTGCCTGGAAGTGAAACCAGGCTGTGAGGGAGGAACTCTGTACAGATAGCAACGGAAGAGTCAAAACGTCGACTGGCAGCGCTTCTGCCCCTCTCACCTCTTCAGCTTGGCTCATAAAATAAAAAATTGCCATTGAATCATGTCAACAGCAGAGGGTATACTAATTGCCTCTGCTTCCACCCAGCAGTTCTTATTCCAAAATGATATCTCCCAGCAGCTATTTCCAGTGTTACTTAATCTAATAAACTACAGAGAATTCCCAGTACCTTTTAAAAATCCTTTCTGTGGAGATAGCTGTATCTGATTCTCTAATAAGGATTCTATTAAGGGAAGCCTCTGCTGTGCTTTGTTAAGGAATTGATGCAATTTGATTTTTATTACATGAACAGAGTAACATGGATAGTAGCTGTCTCTGATACAAAGAGTCAGTGCAAAAAGTATTGTGCTTCTTCATGCAAACCAAGATAAAGTAATTAACTTTATATTAAAAAAAAATCTCTGTTGAGATCTGTTCTGCATAATTCAACACCTTGTGCCAATTAAAGAGAACTCCTTTGGAAAATGATTTGGCTGTAATTTTATACGTCTTCGGATTTGTGTGCAAATATACACAACTTTATGAGTATTTTGATGCATGTAATTTTTCTTGTAGAGTTTATACATTTATTTGCTTTATTCATAAAGTGAGACTTTGTAGAAGAGCTCCTGGATCAGCCTAAATGTCAGATTTGCTGTCCCCGGCAGAGACAGAAGAATTCCTGTCCAGGATAAGAAAACTCCACCCAGGATCAGGCCCTCTGCCGTCCTTACTCCCCACCTTTCCTTCCCAGCCCCTCCGCACTGTCCTGGGATCTGGATGGCAGGACCGGGATGGGTGAATTGGCACAAGGACTCTGGTGATTCACTGGGGTGTTCCTCACTGCCTTTCTGTATTGCAGGGAAAAATTCAGGAGAAATTTGGAAGAACCAAAGTGAGCTAAGGACCAGTTGGGAACCAGCTGAGGACCAGCCAACACAGACCCCATCTCTGATGGCCTCACAGCCCTTGGGAGGACGTTTCCTTCAGGCCCATCAGGGAGCAGGGTGAGCCCTGTCCTGCATGTGCATGGCCAACCTGCTCCCCACCACTGTGGGGAACAGAGCCTGGACGAGTGAGGAAAATCCTGAGAGAATTGTTCGGGGTAGGTGGAATTTGCCTGTCACCAATCTAAAGCCCATCCTAGTGCAGTGAACAGCTCATGCTGCTCCCCTGTGAGACAGCTAACCATTACTGTAAGTGCTCCTCTGACTTTAATTTGTGGGAGGGCTCAAAACACCTAAAAAATATGCAGTCAGAACAAGACATTTCTTGTTATCCTGGGACACGGAGGATCAGAATGATTACTTGATTGATGTGGCTTCCTCAGAAGATGTAGTGAGGATGGCTGTGATAAATACAGTCCAGTATTGGCAACAGCAAAAAAAATCCATGGCATGGATGGATTAGACTAACACCAAGAGATTAGGTGGGGTGCAATCAACTATTAAATAGGATAAACACTGTAAAAGGTAGGTTTAAGTTTTTAAGGAAGAAATTTCCAGATAAAGGTCGAAGTGAGAAGTAAAGACAGTTTCTTCTCTCAACAACCTCTCTACTTACCTGGGCTTATAAGCTGCACATGAGGGTGACTCAGTTAAGAGGATAAAAATTAACAATCCTCTAAAGCAGACAAACTCCGTCACTGAGCCAGTCAAGAGTCTCCTTCACTCTTTTGCATCCTCAGCTATGCAAGTGCTACAAAGTCACTTATGCCGGTGTTAGAAGGCTAAGGTAGAACAACAGCTGATATATTTTAGCCGACATCTGCTGAAGCAGTTTGAATTGACTCAATTAAAATCTGGAGGCTGCCCTACTGGGCTTCCATGTGGTGGCTCCCTGTGCCAGATGGGGACTCTGAGACTCAGATTTCTATCCCAGAAAAGCCCATTTGGGCTTTCAATACTTAGAAAAACTCTCCCTCTTCTATCTCTATCTCTCTATCTCTATCTCTATCTCTATCTCTATCTCTATCTCTATCTCTATCATCTCTCTCTAATCATCTATCTATGTCTATATATCTCTATCCATATCCGTATCCATATCTGTATCCGTATCCATATCCACATCTATATGCATATCTCTCTGCTCTTATGTCTATCTAGATATAGCTAGACTATGGTTAAGGTTTTTCCTAGTATTAATTCTTCTATTATCATAATATAGCTAAGTGGCCCTAAATAAATAAAATCCAAATCATACACTAGTTTCCATTACAGTTATCAACAGTTTATCTGGGTATTTATCAGGCATTCATGCTTCATTCAGTAAATTTTACATCGAGCCCATGACCACTGATTAATCCAGGGTGCACCTTTCTGGTTTACTTCCAAATTGCTTTAAAGATGTTAAATGGTACAGGGGCCAGTACCTCCTTTCACCAGCTTTTCCCGAGCAGTTATCTCTGTACCCAGGATGCTCAGCACAGAGTGTATATATATGTACACACATGCTCATTTTAAATAAAAGACTCTGACCTAAAGAAATTATATATTTAGACAAGTAAGACATGCAGTGGGTGGAATTAAATTAGAGTCATCTTCACTCTAAGCAGGAGAAAAGAGTGAAAGAACTGAAGAAAACGTAATAAATAACATTAGAAGAGCTTTTTATAGCACAAAAATGAAGTTGCTTCCAAAATTCTAGTATAATAAAAATGGCACAGAACTGTAAGAGTAGAGTCATGTATATCTGTGTTAGAGTACCTGTAGTAATCGGTCTTATGTCTGTTCTGAAAGGGCAATATACTACCCAGCTACAAAGAACTTTTACACTGATACAATTTATAAAATGGTATTGATTTAACTCTTGCAGTAGAAAATCATGTCCCCTGCAAATGAAACAATGAACAGGTAAAAATATTCTGAGTATATCAAGGAGTTGTCTATAGAAGAGCTTGAAACTACATTTAGATCTTCCATAGGTGCAAGAAAGTGATAATTTAGTGCTTCCATTTCTCTTTTTCCTGGATATTAATACTTAGGGAGGAATCTGCAGAAAAATCAACCCACCAGTGAGTTCATTTGGGAAACAATAAGGACTATTGAAACTATGAAGAGTTAGAGTGTACTCCTAGCAAGTTTGCTGATGACACAAAACTGGGAGGAGTGGTGGATACACCGGAAGGCTGTGCTGCCATTCAGCGAGACCTGGATAGGCTGGAGAGCTGGGCAAAGAGGAACCTGATGAAGTTCAACAAGGGCAAGTGCAGGGTCCTGCACCTGGGGAGGAACAACCCCATGCACCATTCCAGGCTTGGGGCGGACCTGCTGGAGAGCCGCTTTGTGGAGAGGGACCTGGGTATCCTGGTGGAGGACAAGTTGACCATCAGCCAGCATTGTGCCCTGGTTGCCAAGAAGGCCAATGGAATCCTGGGGTGCATTAAGAGGAGTGTGCCAGTAGGTCGAGGGAGGTTCTCCTTCCCCTGTACTCTGCCCTGCTGAGGCCCCATCTGGAGTACTGTGTCCAGTTCTGGGCTCCCCACTTCAAGAAAGATGAGAAACTACTGGAGAGAGTCCAGTGGAGGGCTACAAGGATGGTGAGGGGACTGGAACATCTCTCCTACGAGGAAAGGCTGGGGGAGCTGGGCTTGTTTAGCCTGGAGAAGGCTGAGATGAGATCTTGTAAATGCTTATAAATATCTTAAGGATGGGTGTCAAGAGGGTGGGGCCAAACTCTTTTCGGTGGTACCCAGCGACAGGAGAAGGGGCAATGGACACAAACTGAAGCACAGGAATTTCCGTCTGAACATGAGGAAGAATTTCTTCACTCTGAAGGTGACGGAGACCTGGAACAGTTTGCCCAGGGAGGTTGTGGAGTCTCCTTCTCTGGAGATATTCAAGACCCGCCTGGACAAGGTCCTGTGCAGCCTGCTGTAGGTGACCCTGCTTCAGCAGAGGGATTGGACTAG
>Ga0065711_1027033_pt1 | contig 55279 bp, 32 predicted proteins | sample Hoacrofraction12_FD_59098 | JGI IMG/M metagenome (GOLD analysis project Ga0065711, IMG submission 59098) | Hoatzin crop microbial communities from Cojedes, Venezuela - Epithelial fraction 12 v2 (version 2) | ecosystem: Host-associated > Birds > Digestive system > Esophagus > Crop | place... | reverse complement strand
GGGGCAATGGGCACAAACTGAAGCACAGGAAGTTCCATCTGAACATGAGGAAGAATTTCTTCCCTCTGAGGGTGACGGAGCACTGGAACAGGCTGCCCAGGGAGGTGGTGGAGTCTCCTTCTCAGAAGATATTCAAGACCTGCCTGGACAAGGCCCTGTGCAGCCTGCTGTAGGTGACCCTGCTTCGGCGGGGGGGTTGGACTAGATAACCCACAGAGGTCCCTTCCAACCCCTAACATTCTGTGATAGGATAAAATCACAACATTAAACTTAATCTTCACATAACATTACGGAAAAAAATACTAATTTGAATTTTTTGATCTCTGTACATGAAAATATTCTGCCTATCTTGTAAAGATATACACAGGTACTCTTCCATGACAGAAGAACCCGAATCAAAAGTGGGAAAAAACTATTGTTGAACAAAAAAATGTATGTGTTGCATTTCTGAGTGTATCTTAGTCTTTGCTTATGGGTGAAACTATCAATGGTGGTTCAATTTTGGGCTTGTCAGCCTGCTGGGAAGAAACTATCATCATCTGCAATAGCAGCAGAAAGTCCAATAGAATTTTTATAAGAGTAGGTTTTTATTTTACTGTATAACTCTTACCAAATCATTTTCCTAACAGCATATAGAAGAATTTATAGACAGCAGGTTTCATCACAAGATGTTTTCGTAAGAATTAGGTGAAGTTACTTTGTAGAATCAGCAATTCAGCAATTCATGCTTTCCTCAGTATCACAGAGAATGATTCACCGTTTACTATTCAGCCAATGGTCTGAATTTTTTCAGGGGGCGGTGGGGTGGGGAATGGATCTGATCTAACATCTGGGTATTTTCAAAACTTTATTAGGTCTGCTGTCTTTTGATTTTTCCTTGTATAATCTTAGAATATGGTCTAGGGCTGACTTAGCACAGCTCATAATGAACACAACGCACAAACCGGGATAAAAAGGGTTATCAGCTGGTCGCTGTTAAATTCTGATTGCATTAAAATGGAAATTCTTCAAGTATATAATAATTTTGTTATTCTTCAGGAAGCAATGAAGTAGCACAGTGTCCAGTGCAAAAGCTTAGTTTTACCCCTGTGTAACTGAGCTAAGAGTTCTGCATGAAGGAAAACTCCTCTACTGTGACAGTAACGTCTTTTACACACACTGAGAAACACCTCTGATATGATTATTGTTAAATGTGTCATAATATTTGCAAAACAGAAGTTCATTTTTGTAGTCTTGTAGAGAGGTTATAAGATGTAAATTAGAACCCTCATGACTGAAGATATTCTTCACTTTCTGTTTTAATCTATTGTATGTAATAATTTTTTCTCCCTTCAGTAGACTGTAATTTTGTCATGGATGTAGAAATTTCTGTATGAATGTGCTAACTGGTGTAATTTTCTAATAGCATAGGAGATCCATAATAGATTTATTTTATCTTCTGTGTTTACATTGTCTCTGTGCTGGTGCTCATTTACTATAGTGAAACAGCACAGGATTATGTCTAGCATGAAACTACACTTACTGAGGTCTGGTCTCACGTAGAAGCTGCCCCAGTGTGAACTGAAGCTGAATGAAAGCTCCCATTAACATCACCGCACAAAACCTGTTCCAAAAAGATGCTGTTAACATAGGTTCTTTAGAAAGCTTGGGGGGTTTTGGGGGTGACTTAGGCAGATAGAGAGCAATGATCAGTAAGGTGCCTGCCCCAAAGAATATACAATGTAAAGAGCAAGAGAAAATGGGTAGAAGCAGGAGGGGAGGAAGAGTGTTGTGAGGACAATTAGATTTCCTGCAAAAAATGCTAATATTTCAGACTGTCTTTCAAAGTCTGAAAGAAGAATTACATTTGACTTCAAAGAAACTACTAAAAATTATTGAGAAATATGGAAATGTTTAATTTCTTAACATTTCAGGTTTAAACAAATAGTAAAAAAATCTCAATATCATAAATTGGGAGGGGTAGGGAATATGTTTTGTGGAAATATTTCGAGTCCACTTTGTTCTAAATCTCCCTGAGGTTTTTTTCAGTCTCAGGTATCAGCATTGCAGTGTTTTAGTACCTTGTTTGTCTTCCTGGATAAGATTCTTCAGACAAGTTGCACATATAAATTCTGCTTGGCATTCTTTAAAGGACTTTTAAAAAATACTACTGAGTTCAATTTAAAATAACATTTTCATTGAAATTTTAGGCTGCCTACAATTATTTTAAAAAATTATTTGTCATATACAGTTAGGTTATTAAATTAATGCCCATGTCATAGAATGGAAGAGAACAAAATTGATGTTATATAAAAAAAAATAAAAACAATGTAGTACTCATTAAAGAACAGGAATGTAAAAATGGCATCTTCATATGACAAATCACTTTCAATTTCTACAAAAATGAATCTACTGCACATTTTGGTTGTCACTGCTTTGTATACTTGCTAAGCTTTGAAATTCTTCAGGCTGCAGAAATGCAGATGTTGTAATCACAGAGATGAAAATGGGTAGAAATGTGTGGGAAGCAAGTGGATGTAAAGAAGAGAGATGCTCTAACATCTGTCAGCATAAACCAATCATTGGAAAGAGTAGGTTAGTTTGCTCTCTCTTATTAGTTTCACCTGCCTTATTTTTTGCCTCTGTCACCCTCCCTCCTTTCCCCCTAACCCCTAGCTGCAAGGCAGTTACTTCCACTCCTAACAAAAGCTTTTGCATTTCTCACATGACCTTCCCAAGTAGGGTTACAACAGACTTGTAGAAGTGGCTCTGATGCAATTTTTGTGACATATACCAAAATAATATGCCAGAGGTTAACTCAACACTTTTGCTAAGTGGTGCTTCTGAGGTGATATTGTGTTGGAGCAGATGAGGCTGGGGGTTTCTGAGCAGCTGATGGAAGCCTCCCAGAGGCAGAATATGATGCTAATGGGATTCTGGGATTAATTAACCCCAGGTAATGAGGTTAATTAACTGGATAGCTGTTAGAAATAGAATATGACAGGATACTGATGGTTTACCACATTCTTGTGTTGTGTCAGAGACAACTCTTCATGTCAGGAGAAGGGATTCCAGACTAGTAACTCATTTAGGCTTCACTCTCGTCAGTAGGAACTATCCGTCTGATTAGTTTCAATGGTGAGAAGTCTTCTGGGTGACAGTGATTACAAAATGACTTACCAAGAAAGGAAGGAACGAGAACAGCAGGATAAATGTAAAGGTCCTCACAAATAAAATTTAAAAAAATGTTTAGTAAGTTGGGGATTCTGAGGTTGTTTTGAGGATTGAAGTGTACAAAAAGCTAAACCAAACTAAAAAATCCCAGCAGTTACTGTGGGGGATTAGATGGGAAGAAAAATACTAACTACCCTGATGCAAAAAAAGGAGAAACAGAGTAGTAGTAGGAGGTAGTATGGCTCCATCAGGAGTTTGGAAAGGACTGGAACAACCAAGCAAAAGCACATACAAGGTAAAAATATGTTGAGTATAAACAAACACAGGGTTAAGGATGATTGACATGGACATGATGAAATTAAACTGGAAAATATGAGGATCAGAGTTAGTTACTAGAACATAAAAGCTGGGAAGAGGACTGGCATCCTCACGGAGTAGATCTCAGTGCAGAAACAGCAGCCAGCCCAGAGCAGGGAAGGACTGAGATGGAGAACCGTAGGTTTGGTGTGTCAGGACCTGAAGATTTTCAACAGACTGTGAGGAAAGACCGTGTCAAAGGAAATCTGAGTGTAAGGATCCGGGAGACATCTCTGGAAATTCATAGAGGATGTGTGTCTTCTGCTTGATTCCTTTCCCTTACTATGGTACCTCTGCCTCCTCCTTGCCTATTTATGTACTCAAACATCTCAGCTGACAAATGCAGGCCTGTGCTCCAGCGAGCCTGGAGATTTAGTTTGGCTGACTGGTTACTACCGAGCAGAACATGCATAGAAGCTGAGTTCTCCCTGCTTTGGTACCTCTCCTCCAGCCAAACACTATTTTTCACAAAACCAGTGGCATGTTTGAGAGTTCTGCTTTTCTTTCAAACACGATTTAAATTGTCTTCCAGCCTTGGGGGCTGGATGTCTGCCAGCTGATTTGCACAAGCATTGTCTCTTTAGGAAGCCAGGTTATAAAAGGATTGGGAAAATTATAGATCTTAGTTGAAAAAAATACAAGAACAAATAATTTAGTAAATGTCTGCACACCAGAGGAATAATGTGTTGAGAAGCCTGCCCCAGGGTTTTTTCATCAAATCAATATCTAAATCAGCTAGGATCCATTTTCCAGATATCTTCAATTGAACTGTAGGAAAAGCTTCAGTAACCCCCATTTATGATTTAAACTGAAAGCCAAGAGACTTGCCCAGCCAAAAAAATGGGTTAAAAAAAAACGCAAATACACAGACCAACTCTCAGGCTGAATAGGTTGCAGCACTTCCAGTCAGATCAGCATGATTTCTGAAAAAAGCAGGCAAACTGCAGTTCTTTGATTGTGCCAAAGACAGGGCTTTTATACAGTGTTAGACAAGTTGTTAGGAAACCTTAAGCAGCGTTGTCCTGCGTGGCTGAGAACGTGAAGCCAGTATATGTCTTCATGGAGAGGTTTCAGCTTGGGGCTCATGTTCTGTAAGGAGATATTCACCGCTTCCCAGCTGCTGCTGACAGCCATGTCTGATCTGAAACTGACCTATAGCTGCTAATGATGACTGGGCCCAATAATATCAGGCTTTTTTCTTTGCTAGTAAAAACAGTTATTTTCAAAATAAGATGCAGTTCTTGCCAAAGCAGAAAAAACTGACAATTTTTACCTTAACAGGAGTAATTTGGGAAACTGGAGTCGTTTTGGGAACATACTCCAGCACAGCTGGAAATGCCTTAAAGGTGATGTTGTTTGACTTCATTGAAAAGGAGGAGAGCTAGTAATAGCCAAGTCGAAAGCTAGAATTGCATGAAGGAGCTCAAGCACACCAGCACCAGCAAATGTTCAAAGGGGTCTGAACAGTTACTGCAGAGGTGAAGAGCTCAGCAGTAGGTTGCATGGTTTGAATAAGGAGACTTCAGGGTAGTGCTGCATTTGTCTTTCCTAGACATCCGTTTTTAATAAATACGACTTAAAGATTCATTCTTGTGAAGTCCTGCGTGTATCTTTGCCATTTCCACATAGCTCTGCCATTCCACGTTTAAGTAAATAATGATTGTAGTGGTGCTCCTGTGACAATTCTCGTGGTCAATGGCAGGAAAGTGCTGAGAGAGGGTTGGTGTTATTCTATGAAGTACTGGGGTCCCACCTGGCACAAAAATCACACTTTAATAGTTGGAGAGTTGTTCGCTTCTTTATGAAGGGCACAGAGATATTATCTCTCGGTTATGATGAGCTGGGAGGAAGAGGGTGCATCTCATTTTCCCTGTGGCTACCTGAAGATGCAGCTTACTTTTAGCAGGAGCTACTCCTACTGAAGAGGTTACTGCCTCCCTCTGATGAAATCCTTCCAGCATGCTATGGTACCAGCAACTCTAGGAGCTAAGAAAGTGAGCTGGCATCTTGGAGATATTGCTGAGTCCTTTGAGGAGAGTATTGTAGAGTATTACACACTTTTACTACACAGAGGCTGGCTGGTCCTAAACCAGCCTTAGCAATAGCAAAAGGAGCTTGAATCACAGCTCTGGAAGCTACTGTGATTTCTTTGTCTCCAGCGCAGGCACTTCTTAGGCAGCAGCTTCGAGTCCTTGTTCCCTATTCTTGCTCTGAAATGGAAACCTCCTTTTTCTGACTTTTACTCACTTACTGCCGTGGCTGGTGACACTCCAGATGACCCTTCCTGTCCCATACTTCACTACGCTATGATGACCAGCAAGCACACGTATGATTACAGGGGGAGTATCTGTACAGATACGCCCAGCTATACTTCGCTGTTACGTTGTGATTATGAATAAGTAAAACAACACATCATCTTTAAAGTACATAAACACTACATTTTAGAATCCATTAGCCCTTTAAAAATAATTGGGTATCTTCTACTCTTTGTTAATTTTCAGCATTCAGTAATTCACACTGGGTGATCTGGTCATTAATGTAAATTATGTTTAAGAACTAAAACTTAAATATATTGTGTTCTACAAAACACTTCCAAGGATGGTAGAAAAATGATTGTGCTGCCAGTTACTTGATTTGTGTGGTAGTATATTAAAGAAACCCTGGTAGATTAATTTGGTGCTCCGGGTTTATGATATCTCCTACTTTATGTTATACTCAAAGAGGCAAAATTTTATAATGACTGAAACAGTAAAACAAGTATTATTTAAATATTGTCAAAGAAGAGATTTATTTTCTTCTTCTCCTCCAATATCTTGTTGGGAGAGGGAAACCATTTCTCATTGATTTTGTCAGAGTGGAATAATAACCACACAGACAGACCTACAACACTATTTTTAAAGACTGTAGAACTGTTGTCTTGAAAAACTCTGCAACTGCTACAGTAAAAATATTCTTGCAGCTCTACTGCCAGTGTCATTTGTTTTGGCACACAGGTTTTCAGCAAAAGGGTACCTATGACAAAGTGTTTTCGAATCAAAAAAAAAGGTGTTCACATCAACTCCATCTGAAAATATCAATTTATGTTTTTCACATGGATACATAGAATCAGAACAAAAAGTATTTTTGTTGCTTTAAAAGTAACGAGTACTAATGGAGAGAAAGGAAACTGAAAGCACAAAATAAGTTAAAATAAATTAAACACCAGAATGTTCTTGTAGACATAGGGCTGCAGAAAGGACAAAAATGTGTGTGTAGCTCTTTACTTTTGTGTGTGAATCATTTAATACAGGATCTCAGACAAGGTTAGTGATAGTGATAATAAAGGGAAGATTCATAACATACTTCTAAGTAACAGTCAGAAAGAGAGAAATAAAAAAAGCAGCACTGCTGTTTCCAAATTTGTTGTGTCTTAGTGGTTTGGTAGTTCCAGATCTGAGTCTCAGTGCAGCAAGGGAGGCTACAAATTAAACCTGCAGGGCTTAGGGTGCAAGTCTCTATTCTGTGCTCTGAAGAGTATAAGGATAATTTTCCTAAGTAATGGAACGGACACAGTGGTGCCAGTTCCTTCTCCCTTCCTATGTCCTTATTTCATCTTTCAGAGAAATTAACAACTGTATTTACAGCCTCCGAAGTACTCAGCTGAGAAGGAATCCCTGGAGACTGCAGAGAAATTCTTGAAGGATGGTGTCTCACACACCACTTAACTTTTAATTCGAAGGAAATAAGACATGAAATGGGAGCAGATTATCAGCACAACATCAGCATGGCAGCTTCTGCAACAGTATCTGGTTCTGTCATTGGCCTGTGAGACCCAGCACATTCAAACAGCTCTGGCAAGGTAGATGAATGCACCAGTTCCCACTTGCTGCTGTGAACAGCCCAAATAGTCATATTTCACAGTTCTTTATGTTTCAAGGCTTAAAATTTTGCACGGCCTTCTGCAAATGTGGCTTTATCTAGCTACAAAGTGCCATATGGGGAATCTAAGATGGGCAGTTAAGTATATGTTATTTTTATATCATGGCTAAATAATTATTAATATTGCTGTGGTTGTGTTTAAGGACCAACCAAAATGGACAGTAAATTGCTCCTGTTGGAGCGATGCTGCCATCTGAACACAGGTTTGTCGGAAGGCTGCTGCACTGAGCAGTTCGCAGCTGGAAGGGAGAAGACAGCTACAGCAGAGCAAACAGTAGATCAGTGTTGACAAAGGGAGGGAGAAAACTGGTGACAGGAGATGTCTGCTTGTTTCCAAATTGTGGAGGTGAGGGGGTAGAAGAAAGAAATTACCTTACAAGGAGACCTATGACAAAAGAAGAAATCATACGAAAAACGGAGGAGATACGTGCAAGAAATACGGAGTGAAATGAAGCTATAGTGCATGACGAACTAACAACTGACGTGCTTTATTGGGTTTCTGGGGAGTACCTGAGCAAACATGGGTATGTGATCGTATGTCTGCCAGATGTCCTAGAGCACATGATGCATGTTTGTTTAACAGCAAGTAAAAGTCCACGTCAGTCTCCACTGGATTTTCGGAAGGTCCAGTAGTTCTCCTTTTGCTGCTTCTCCTCCTGTCTGGCGTTCCCACACTTCTTGAGTTCTCCAGCTGTCTTCCGAAACCAGGTGGGAATGAAGTATTGGATAGACATAGTATGACCTCCCTCACTAGTCCAGAGTTCCCGTCTTTCTGGGAGAGCAATCCTTTCTCTCATTACTTCAGTTGCTGCAGTGTAAATTCTGAGGCTGCCCTTTGTCAGTGTCCAAGCTAAGAATTCACACCAATATGTGCTTGCTTTTCCTGTTGAATTCAGTAAGAGGCAGGTGTTGGGGATTCCCATCTTGAATCTGTAAGATGAAGTGACTTCCAGTATACTTCAAGGATTTTCATAGGGTCACCTGAATATTTTTTGCCTTGATCAGAGATAGGATACTGGGGACATAGATGCTTTTTGTCATGACAGTCAATCCAAACCTCAGGCTGAGGTGAGAGTAGTGAGATTTGCTCTTTGCCATGAATCCTACAAACAGCTAGGCACTGTAGCTAGTATTCCCTCCTGCACTCTTTTGACCATTTTGGTTGCTGCATTATTAAGTTACTATAAAGTTTTATCCATAAAAGAAGAGGAAAGCAACCCTGTTTTTTAGTAGCAAGGGTCATTTGACAGATTACATCTGTAGTAGCTATGGGAAGCTGGGCCTTAGAAGGAGCATTTACAACCCCTTTACCTGTTCCAGAAGAACCTCTATGCGGGCACAAGGGTAGTTGTCCTGAAGGCGTTCCAAGCAAGTGTCTCTATAAAGTGGGCAGGAAGGTCAGTTAATGACTGGGAATTCTGAGGGACTGTATAATTGTTGTACTGGCCTCCGCTGAATTGTGGCCTTCAGGAAGGGAATAAGGTTTGTCACATATCCTAGTAAAAATCTGAAATTGCCAAGTGAGAGACCTGCTGTTGTTGCTTGTACAGGAGAAAAACCCTCGTCTAATGGACAAAATACTACAGATCTATTTATACAGAGATGGCAGGGAGCAAACCCCAGCAGCTTGTATATCATCAACTAGCATTTTACTCTGTCTCTTAGAATAGTTGTCTTAGAAGATTGTAGAGTTCAGCAGCTGATTATTTGTACTAAATCTGCTTTTGCTAGCCATGATAGACCTGACATAATTATATCTGACAATAAGCTGCCATTTCATGAGCATATGCTTAAGCTGTTGCAATGAATTATGGTACAGCATATCCCCATTATTCACAGTCTAACTGGTTGATGGAAAACAAAATGATAAAGTGTCTGCTAAAAAGGTGATGGAGGTCAGACTCTGACCCATATTTAACATTGTTAAATTAGAGAATGACATCAGTAGAGTATTGGTTGTCATCTGCTAACATCTTGTTCAACAGAAAACTGAAATCAGGGTCCAGAAGTGGATGTCACAGTCAGTGGGAACTTGTAGAGGTGCAGAGTGATAGAGAAGACAAAACAAAAATACTCAGTACGATATAAGGTCCCAGAAGCTGCAGCCACTTCATGAAAATGAAGCTGCGTGCATCTGTGATGGGAAGCCATGGCTGCAAATAGCACAGGTGACGAAACACATAGCCTTGTGTAATTGTATCTGTGTCACAGCACTCAGGTGTGTACTGTGGAGAACTAGCTGACTTTCTTCCAACCCCAGCAGGCAGGAAATAGAGGACAATGAACTGGTGTCAGAGAAGAAGAAAAACTCCTAGGGACTGCAATGAACAGCTGTGGGACAGAACAAAACCAGAACAGTTGAAATTAATAGAGCAAAAAATTCTTAACAGTAACGGTTGTTTCTGCTCTTGGGAAATGGCACTTTCTTCTCTTTCTGTGTAGTCTTCCTTGTGCAATGAGAATTCAGAAAATGAATTTTATCGTAACTTTTTTTCTGTTGGATACGGTGTCTAGCCTGATGTATTTAACTACAACACTACTTTTTTCTCTGCTTCTCCATCCTCCCCTTAAAGAGGAGAGAATGTTCTCAGGCCTGTCATGGAGAATGAATTGTCAACTTGTGAACTCCATCAGGTTAGCTTATTCTTCGGGCTAAGTTTTTCTCCATAGCCTCATGCTCTGGAATAATGTGCTGTAGAAAATTTAGGGACAGAACTGAATGTTTGGGAAATGGCCATCCTTAAGTAGATTTTTCACTCCTTTCTCAAAGGCAAAGACTTTAAGGTCTTGCTTGGGGCTTTTTGTTCTTTGTTTCTTTTTTTTCTGAGCATGTGTTTATTCTCAGTACCTGGAAACAGGCAGAAACAAAACAGAGCAAGAAGAAAAGAAAGGAAATGGATGAGAATGCTCTTGAGCTTTACAAGCATGCAGACCTTGAGACTAATGGATGCACCAGCATTCTGCATGTCTGTGCTAGATCGCTCACACTATCTCAATGGTCCCATTTGAGAGCTGTTCCGGGACATCAGCTTTCTTTAAGAAATAGCCCACCTCACCACTGACCTTATTTTTTGAACATAATGTTAGACCTAGAGGATAGAAGGTAATCGGTGGGAACTAATTTAATCTGATTAGTTGTGAGTGCTGGATGAAGCTGTTTTGACTGCATCTTGACATTCCAGGTAGCGTCAAGGTACAAAGTTTTGTTCAGATTGCAAAACTGCCATCAGTTCAAATTGCTGTGACAACACGTCGAGTCAAGTGAGGCTCTTCCTCAGCCATCCTGACAAAGCTGCAATGTAGCGTCCCCGAAAGCTGGTGTTTATGTCTTGGTCAAATCAATCTGAACTTCAAATGTGACAGAAATATCATGCAGGAATTGAGATTACTAGTATTTTTTTGATGATGTTGTTCTTTCTGTTTCCCTTTCAAACTATGACTGCAGAGAAAACCTGCTTAAAAATGTAACTGTGTTCTACTCTCATGCCGTACTAGTGTAACTTCATTACTTTGATGTGTTTTTTCCTTACATCTGTGTTAGTATCAAAAGAATAAGGCTTATTACTTTCGGAATATGGAAACCATTCCGAATAGGCTATTCTTTGCCTCTAGCATATGCTCACAACTCAAACTAAACATGTTTTGATATCTAAAAGAGTAATTAAGAAAAAGTTCCTTTTTTATATGTCTCCATTTTATTGGCCTTTGAAAATGCTACTGCTGAAATATATCATAAGAGTAATTTCATTGTGCTTTTAGTCCAACAGAATATAGATAATAAAGGAAACCTCTGTAAAATTAAGTAGCTTGTTAAAATCTCCGTGTATTAACCAGAGATCACTAAGTGGTTTAGTAGCTATTATGGGAGAACAAAAAGGTTTTCTTCCTTAAATAATCAACTTACTACTAATGATGATTTCTCTTAGGAGGGAGAAGTAGCTTTAGAGGAAAATATCTTTTTGGTCTTTTATATATCGTTTTCTGAAGTTTATACATTGTTTTATAACCACTATTTATATGCAATAGTGATTAAAAATATTGGGCTATAAAGAACTCAGATTCTTTTAAAAAATATAGAACTTTCTGGGGTGGAGGCACTTTTAAGCATATTACTCAATATCTGGAAAAAGTTGAAGATTTGTGAATATAGTACTTCGTTTGTTAAATTGAATAATCTATTTGCATGTGTCTGTGATCTGAAGTGCAAAATTCTTGAAAAACCTCATGTCACATATATGATCCCATATGTTAGTATAATTGGTTCCAGCTATAGAATACCCACACAGGGAATTAATGTGCTCTGTGCCCCTTTGGAAGAGGCACCAAGTTGCAAAGATGATGGTTCTGATCCAACAATGCAATAGTATGTGATCATACCTGCCAACCCACAAGTGATCCCCTTGACCTCAGCACCCCTAGTCACGAGCATAATGCATATCAAATACTTCTCTGATTTCTTGGTTTAGGGCCTATTCAAAAATATCTTCCAGCAACTGCTTATTTTGGTCTCTCTCTTCAACCCAGTCCCTAACTAATAAGTTTCTGCAAGTAGTTTTAGTTGTTTGCTTGTTTTATCTTTGAGATGTCTCCCTTGCTTTTCAAGGTACTGGCAGGGAGAAAAGAGGTACCTGCTGGCAGGTTGTGTGGTCTTGTGAGCATCACTTTCCCCGAAGCAGTCCTAAGAGGTTCTTAGTGCTCGAACCCAGTGTGACATATATTTAGGTCCACCAAAGTGTTTCTCAATCTCCTCTTCGCCTCAGAGACGTTAAAGTCTGCCATTTCTCTCCACCCTCCAGACTTTCAGTCTGCATGTCACTTATTTACTGTGTTCCTCAGCCCTCTTTTAAGCTGCAAAGTTGGCCAGGGTCCTTGTGTTTTTCAAGTTGCCTTTCATTTGTCTCTGGATTGCATCCTATAGCCCACCTCCACTAGCAAGTGACATTAGATGTGATGCCAGTTACACGATGACCTGGATGTGGAAAATCGCCTTACAGCGATATGATATGAGCATATGGGGGAGTGAGAAAGGCAGAGAGTTGCTTAGTCCTGAAGTGGGATCCTTTAGAGATGGCAGAAAGAAAAAAAGTTTTAACTTAAAGGAACTTGAGTTGCATGGCTTGGGAAATGGAAGGCGGCTCCAGGGTACAGAGGGGGGAAACTGTCAGGCTGGAAATAATGGGGCTACAAGGATAAGAAAAGATGAGTTTGACGCTGCAGGCAGAGAAGGCTTGGATGTACATTTTGGCTTTTGGTGTTTGGACAAGTAGAAATTCCTAATAGCTTTTGGCTACTTCCATTAGAAGGATTTGAACGCAGCCCTCCAAAAATGGATGGTTAAATCAGCAGTGTAATAAATATTTTTCAATTTACATCTGAGAATCCTCATCTCTCCAGGACAGAGAGTGTCCCGCGCTGAGTCAAGTAGGAGTGGAACTGTGGGATCTAAAAATAACAAGTGCTTTGTTCTCTGTGGTTTTCGTAGAGAGCTGACGAGGAGAAGCTTTTTTACTTTTCCTAAAAACAGCTAGCAGGTCTCACAGCACTCTAGGAAAAGGAGAAGGCAGAGAAAAGAAGATGACATTTGCAGGGGAAACAGATGCCAGCAAAGTTGAGTGTTCAGAAGTACTGGGGCTACTCAGGCAAAGTCGCTGTGGTTTTCCTTCTTCAGAGGGGAAAGGAGGGCTTTTTATCTTGTTTGTGTGTTTACTTGGAAGGGACTGCATTGTGCAGGGGCAGAGAGAGAAGGCCTTGAGACAGTACATGAAAAGGAACATGAAATGTGCTCTGGGGCTTGTTCTACTTCCTCACCGGCAAAAATACATGCCTGGCTCAGGCTCTACAGGCTTTATGTCTGAATACTTTCAGCAAGCTGAAAGCAGCCTTGAGGGGTGTCAAGTAGAGGGGAGAGACTGTCACACAGCAACTAGCATTTGATTAGTTTGGATAGGAAAGCACCCTGAAACCTGCTGCCTGTGACCAGAGGTGTTAAAGTAAACCAGAATCACACAGAATCACAGAATGGTAGGGGTTGGAAGGGACCTCTGTGGGTCATCTTGTCCAACCCACCTGCTGAAGCAGTGTCACCTAGATCTCTTGTCTGACTCCCCTCTTGTCCATTTAACTCTTCAAACCCACAGCTCTTCCTTTTCACCCTTTCTTTGGGAATAAACTAGCACATTGTTCTTTAAAATGTCACTGTAATCAGCCTGATTTTTTCCCCCTCTGTTCCCTGCCTCTGTTTCTGGCTAGAATATGACCCATAGAATGCTGTGGTACAGCAAACCAGCTGCCAGCTACATAGCATATTTCTTTTTGGATATACTTAGGATAAACAGAAACACATTTTCAAAAAAGTGGAATAAGGAAAAGGCAGACACAATGTAACTTACTGTGTAAATTGCAGAGATTAAAAAAGTTCTTGTACAGTTACAAAAAAGGAAAAAGCTATCAGTGATACAAGGAGAAGAATATTCATGGTGCTACTACTAATTAATGTGTGAAATATTCTGAAAAAGCTTTTGAATTATGTATGCTATCTCATCGTTCAACTGGAGATGAAAAAACTTGGCTTCTAATTCTGGCAAAATCCTTTATTATGCAGGGTTTTGGTAAATTACGCCCTTTCAGTGTACCCTTTAGTGTCAATAGGGAGCACTCGAGACAGAATTCAGACCAAAACAGCATCCCAACACACATCTGTCTCCCAGATAGAAAACTCACCTTCAAGGCACACTTGCGTTTAGTGTTAAGAGAAAGTGCAGGTCTCTGCATGCTGCGCGCACAGACACAACGTGGATGTGCATGGGCAACACTTCTCCCGTGTGCTACAAAGCAATCTCAGCGAGACGCTGAGTCCTGAACTATGATGCTTCTGCTCTAAGTCATTGCTTACACTTGGAAGGGAAGCTCGCAGGTACTTAGCAGACAGGAGCAGCTGAAAGCATACTTTGGGAATAAGGCTGGACGGCATTTTGTCCATTACGCAAATCTTGCGTTGCCTGCCCCAGCAGAACATGCTTACTGCAGGTCAGGATACTGCATGATCTTGGAGCAGATTTATTAAGTCCTCCAGGCCTGCATCTGCTTATTATGGCATTTGTGCCACATACCAGACATGACTGGATCTAGGACTTCTTAGAATAATACTCTGTAAGGGAGGAATCAGCCGCTAGCTGTGCCAAAGTGTGTTCACATGTGCCTGCGTGTGTGCATGTGTGACAGGGGCAGCAATAAATCTGTTCTGTTCTTTCCATCTAAATACAAAAAAAATACACTTTGCTGCTTTATCTGGCATTTTTAAATGGTGAAAAGTCACAGGGCTGCGAGAGACATACAGGCATTAATGAATAATATATTCCACAGTGGTGTATTTAAAACCCAGACAAAATTTTGTCAATGCATTGGTTTTGTTTTCAAGCCTATTCTTATTTACATCGTTTCTTAACTCCATTGATTCTGGGCTCCTGTTGGAACAGAAGGTGTGCTCATTGCACTGGCGTTGGTCACCATAGCTACCTGCTGCGGCTGATGTGGGGGGATGCTACTCTTCTCTTTGCAACTTTGGGGAAGTGAAATTAGACATATTACAACCTGAAAGAAATATATTAAAGGGAGACAATCGAGGCTGTGTTGTGCTGGTATTCAGTGGTGTGTTTTGAATTACAACCATCTTCTGGGTGATTCATGCGGCAGACTATTGAAAACAAGGCATTAGTGATTAACATTCATCGTGAGTAACAAAAGGCAGAAGTGAGTGTGTATGCTTGCTGGAACAAGATGAGCTCAATGCAGAGTCAGACTCCCCAGCCCACACAGTGCAGGGATGATGTGTGCAGCGCAACTCCCTTACCTAGCCCATGTTAAATGAAATTTTCTCATCCAGATTAACCCCATACACTCCTTCAGGGAGTGGTTTACGTGCCACAGGAAGGCAGAGCGGGAGGACAGTGGGGGCAGGCTGAGGGGAGAATAGAGTGTGGTGCTGTGGGCTAGCCAGGAATGCTGTCAAACGCAGATCATCTTCTGCTCTCTGTGCTGACACAGGTGCTGCTGACTTTCTTGGCAAACATGGAAATACTTGCAACTCCTGGTATTCAGGCTGTGTCTTCCACTTCTTCCTTTGGAGAATTGTGCTCTCAGCAAGGCTGGTGTCCAATCTCATGTTGCGAACAAGCACAGCGTTTTCATGTGCAAGTCAAGCACAGTGCCAGCAACCGCCTTTCCACTGCCTACTGCTTTAATAATCCCTCCTTGCTTCTCCGTGCTTTCTGCCGCCTAAACTCTGGCTGTTCCTTGCAGGGCTGATCATTGACTGAGATGTGCCGCAGAAAACCAAGTAGCAGTCTGGTCAGAGGGCCCTGCGACCCATCAGCAGCCAGGTGTGGGGGGAATGTGTTGGCGTATTTCGGCATGGTAGGGAAAGTGGTGACCGTTTTGTTTACTTAACTTGAGCTGAAAGATAGTCTTATGTAGAATTTCCATGTCATTTGGAAATAAGAATATAATTAATACCCTGAAGTCTTATCTGGTAACATCTAGCAAAACTAGTTCATTCTTGCTGCGTACTTAAGGATAAAGGAATTTTTTATATTGTACGAGTACTGAAACTTGCATGAGACCACCGTAACAAACTGCTCCACTCTACCACGCTCCCCTCTTGATGTTCCCCATAGCGTCTCACTGAATATAGGTCTGCTTTACTCCTATTGACAGGCCATCTCCAATGAGTAATCAATTTCTGTCAGTCCCTTGAGCAGCAATTCAAGAGGTTTCACTGCACTGTACAAGTTGAATTTTAAGTAAGTAACACCAATGCTTTTTGGAATTATTTTCAGCTGAAATTACACACAAAAATAATGAGCTCTTTTTTTCCTAAATTCAAACAGTTTGAAAGCTAAGGTAAATATTTCTGGATGAAGAGAAGAATGAGGAAACCTCCAGGGATACTGACACTAAGATTAATGGCTAAAAAAAAGAAACTGCCTTGCACCAGATGATGCAGGACACTGACTTTCGCTTTGATTGTCTTCATTACTGTGTCAAGAGGAGTGGAAGTGCGCAAAATTTCTCTCACTTATATGCTTCTTCCACAACTAATAAGGCTTTTGGGAAAGCAAATATGTATTTAGCAATATGATCAATTTCTACAATTTGTCAAAGGGTAGTTTATTAGGAAATTCCCAAACTTGAAATCACATTTTGTCCCCGTCAGCTTCCAGCCTCTCCCTCAGAAGTTTTGACTTTAATCAAGGTCAAATACGCATAAATGAGAGAAAGAAGAAGCGAAACATCGAACTTGAAAAATTGAAAGTCTGTAAAAAAGCTAAGCGCAAAAATTAATGCAACTGCATTTTCATTAAAATATTTTTGGAAAGCAGACTGCAGTTCTTGGTTAGCTCTCGAGATAGTGCTGCATTAAGATGAGGGTGACAGTAGCACCGGTCCTAGTGGTGCTTCTGAGAGGGGCAGGCAGCTGTTCTGCTTTCAGGGAGCTCAGAGCAGTCGTGAGCAGCCAGAGATATCCAGGCCTTGGCATGGGCCTAGTGTGAGCCAGGGAAGAGCGAGTTTAAATGCGCTCCTTGTTAAAGCTGCAGGACTCCATCTTCAACAGAAACTGCTTATGTTTTTGTTTGTGGGATGGCCGTGAAGATTATTTTCTGTACATATATCTTTCTTTCTACTCTTTTTCTTTTTGGCATAAACAAGCCAACAGTACTTGTTTGTTTGCTGCTAATCTATTGTAATTTGTCTCTAAGAACTGGAAAGTTACCAGAAATTTGTGCGCAAAACTGATTCTTGTTTCCCCCAAGACCTAAGCAATTATAAGCTCACCATTTTACTGCCAATTGTCCCAGAATTATTCCTGTGTACAGTTCAAAGTCAGCTCTGAAACCATTTAAATAGTTGCAATATAATATCCCCACTACAGTTTGGAGCCTGAGAAAATCATGGCTCTACAGCAGCTCTGTCTTTAGCACGCAATGACTGGGAGGTCTTCTGCCGCCTCTACGGTTCTGTCAAACATGTTTGATCAATCTTCATAACTTCATGATATGAGCTTGACAGTGTTTAATGAGAATATTTAATGCTGTCCAATTGCTTTTCAGTAATATTTTCTCCAAAGTCTCTAGATCAATGATAACAATAGACTCTTAGAAAGCATTTTGTTGGCAAGAGTGATTTTGTAGCTCACCTGTAAGCCCTGATGGTTTCCTTTTAGAAGTACCTGTCTGCGCTCTATACTACAGCATAGGATGAAACTGCGTGAAAACTCCAAACTCCTCAGCTTCAGCAATGAAAATGCTAAGCAAGAGTTATACTGCGGGTTTTTATTATTCACACCTTTGTCTGTATTAGTGAACAGGAAAATTATACACATAGTAAAAGAGAGGGCAAGTCAGCTACGCAATTAGTCCATACCTAGTTTCAGTGTAGAATTGGTGTACATCATTTTAAACAGTGAATTATATGCTACAAACAGCAATATCTTGAATATGATATTTGTTCTTCTATAATATTTGTAAATATTTTGGCAAATGTCTTCTTGGCTGTTTCTAGCACTACCTTGCAGGATCCTGTGCAGCTCACCGTCTTCTCTTCTGCTGCTTCTTCTGCTCCTGCTGTCTTTCTCCTTCCTCTCCGCATTGACTTGTCTTTTTGGTTTTCCGCTTTGCTGATCCTTTCCCACAACAAGTTCATGACTTCACACACCACAAATTAAACACAAAATTAAGAAAATAATAAAGTTATTCCTGTGATGCTAAGAAGATATTTACCAGGACGGCTGTGTTCTCAATCCTTTTGTGTATTTGCTTTCTGCAGTGGCTTTTGTATTGGACATTTGGCTGCAAGCTTTTCAGAACTCACACCAGCTCTTACGCTATGTTTTGTAGTGATTTTTGCATAACAGGGCCTCAGACTCATTGTGTCCGTGGGCATAACTGTAATGAATATAACAAACAAAAGATCTTAGCCACTTTCTTCCACTTGACTGAGCTCTCCTTTTCACTGTCACTTCTCCACTCGAAATGCACAAAGATTGGTCTGAGTGAAGAATGTGTTCCTTGCTACATTTAAATTCTTCGCTGTAAAAAAAGCCAGATGGGATATTCCAAATGTACACAATAAATGATGTTCAGAGGACACTTCAGTGGGACTATTTCAAATCAGTACTAGTACAGCCCTTAATCCAGGCCTGCATATTAGCTCTCCTTACCTTCTCAGCACAAGTGATTGGAAGGATGATTCTGTTGACCAGGTCCCCTGTTTTAAAATTTCTTTAAATTCTTACCCTTAATATGAAATCATGACAGCTTTTATGGCTAAACATGTATTCTTTCACTTCCTTAGTATGGGAAACAATAGCAATACAACCCAGTTGCAGTATAAATACAAAGGCTGTATCTTAGAAAAAGTGGCATCTGTACTACAGTACTGCATTCTTAGCCTGAGGTCTAAGTACATGCCAAAAGAAAGCAGCAGTCTTTGAAATTTATTATCAGAGGGCCTGAAAATATCCCAGAGGCACTTTTCATTTTTGGTTTGTATCTCTCCCGTCTCTGTCAGCTGCGTTGGCCACAGTTATTTACACACCTTTAGGGAGAAACAGATGTCAGCAATAAAGGCAATAATAGAGCTGATTCAGTTTTTAGCTATTAGCCAAGATCTGTAAACAGATATCTTGATGATACTCTGCATTTGCCATGATAAATGTGAAAATGTTTAACCTGGAAAGCCTTCAAGATAATGCAGTTATTTCCAGAGGGATTAACAGTAATTGGACTATAATCACACTCAAAACCATCTTGTTTTTCCTTTGGCAAAGGTCCCTCTTCACCTTTTGAACAACAAATGCTGTTACCTAAGGACGGCACATGTCCAGGGATCCTCCCTTGGAAATGTCATCACTGTGACTTCCAGCATTTTTTCCTCTCTTTCTCTTTTTTTTTTTTTTTTTAAATTCTTATGAGGGATGGAATTGTAGTGAGAAATGCTGGTCATGTGTACTCTGAATAATTCTCACATTGGGCACATACCAGTGCTGTCATGTATAGGTTAAACACCACAGGAGGTGGTGAAGACTACGTGCAAATATATTACTGGAAATAAATTCAACTTTACTAGTGTAAGTGTTTATTCTCTTTGGGCTCAAGTGCTCTGTGAAATGAGGGCTCTGTGAGCCAGCCACAGCAGCCACCCAAGGCGTTTACTGCTTCCGTTAAGCAGTAAAGGCAGAACTCTAGCAGGTGGGGAAAAGTAAGTTGGGACAAGCTTGAGGCAGCTTGCTGGCTTCTGCTGACCCCAAGATGGAGGCTGCAGAGCCAAGGTGAACATCAGCTCTGCTGGCTGCCCAGGAAGGAGATGAGGGCAAAGCCCAGGGCAAGCAGTATTGGTAAGTCAGACCTTTCACTGCTTGCCATTGTTTCTGATATGAGAGGTGCTGCTGCTGATCCCTGTAAGGCAATAATCACATGCACTCCCAACATGAAGTAAGATAATCAACAGACAAAGTGATATCATCTGAGAAACCATTAGCTTTCTAATGACTCTTGGAGGTCTCATTAAAATCGGTCACTTACTGATTGCTAACATTACTGGAAATTTTAGTAAAACGTTGTGGGCTTTTTCCATGGCTAAAAAGTTAGGACACTTTTTTTGTGTATTCTACAAACAAAAATAAAGAATAATGGATTTTTCTCAAGAGGCTTTAAGAGCTCCATTTTCGTTATCTCCCTTTATTATTAGGATAGTAATCCTAGTACCAACATTCACTTTTCTCTCTCAGTACCTTCTTTACAGAAAAACCCGCAAAACCCGAAGTTTTTTAAGTGTGAGGTTTTTTACCTGCACTTTTCTTGGCCAAGGAAAGAACTGTCTTCTGTTAATTAGTTTTGCTATCTCACCAACACTAGCCAATTTTCCTCCCTGATACAGACTCCCTTTATGGATGGCAAATAATATGGGAAATAAACAAGAGAAGGCTCATTCTCTGAAACAAGGTACTAAATAGACTCCAGCAAGCACAGGGAAAATAGTTAATGCAGCACAGAGTTTATGTGAATAAGTTCTGTGTTTTCCTCAAAATGTTGGTAGGCTCAACTCATCACTGGATTAGATCTAGCTCCTTGATGATTAACTTGAGATAAACTTCTTTGCAAACATTACTTCTGCCTCTCTAGTTCTCACAACTGCACCTTTTAAGTGTTCAAAACCTGAGTTCCCAGAGTGGGACAGGCAGGTTCCTTGCATTGCAAATTAGGACAGCTCTCCCCAGCCCCACATTGGAGCAGAATAGCCCCAATGGGGCATGATGGGGACTGTCAAAGGAGTCTACTTTGAGATCTATTGGTGAGGTAAGTAAACTGACATACATGTTCCTGGGTACCTAGAAAGACCTCTCAGCTTAATGCTTCATTGCATTAACTATTGATACATCAATAATCACCCTACAGAGGTATTTGTAATATTCAGATAAATAATACAGACATGTTCCTAAATTTTCACAATCATGTATTTTGTTCGTTTGATAATGGAGAGGAAAATCTTTGTGAGCCTTGAAAATGCGCTGTAATTTGCTAGAAATGCAGTCAATTGCTTCTGTCCTTTTATACTGTGCAGCACTGCATGATGACATCCTGTTCACTTTTCCAGCTGTTAGATGAAATATCAGTTTGCACTGGCTTATCTGCTTCATCTGGCCTCAAGCAGTTCTGTGGTTTGTTTTTGATAGCGCCCATCAAACTTAATTCATACTCTCAGGCAGCAAATGAAACTTGATTGGTGCCAAATACATTGTACATTTACAGGTAGTGAGTGGGCTGTCGATGCATGTTAATAACAGGGAATTGGTTGTGAGGGAGTATGAATTTAATAATGCCTGGAAACTACCTGCTAACAATAATGCTGGAAATAAACAAGCACCTGAACTACCTCTCCAGCTGAGAGCTGTCTGGCATAGATTACTGGAACTTCGTTACTGAGACTATAGTAATTGAAGTATCTTGCGTTTTGTGCTATATTCAAGCTGTCCATGTATCTTACCTCTGGTAGGGGCAGTGAACTAGAATTCCTTCAATAAATGTAATACCGAGAATTGGTGCATAACTATCTCCCCTCTTGAATAAATACCATAGACCTTGTGACACAAACACCACCAACGTGCCTCATCCATAGCCTGGCTTGTGAGCCAGGTTACTGTACTATTTCCATGCTACTTTAAGGTTAAACTATGAGTCTTCTATTAACTCCAAATAACACCTGGTATTTCTTTGCCCACATGGCATTCATTCCAGCAAACTTATCCAAGGAGCAAAGCACTATAGATCATGTGTTTTGTTAACACAATCTGGACCTTTAGACAGTCTGGGAACTTTACACTAAAGCAGTCTCTTTTTACCATAATAACAAAATGTAGTCACTGTCTACTTTTGTCTCTACATGTACTGTCAAATTTAATAAAAATGTAATGACTTCAGACTGGTAGCTTCCCCAGAAATCTGATTCAATATTCAGATAATCATATCCTGTTGTGTTTCACTGTCAAGCCACAACTGAAATCCATGGTCCTCACTCCTACACCACAAAAGCATATACACTGGATTTGGGATTTCAGGTAGCCAGGGAAGCACAGGTGTTGCCCTTGTTATGACAGACTCGCTGCTGTTATGCCCTCTTCAAAATAATTCCAGATAACATTTGAGTATGTGTCTTGACAAAAGTGATTGGGGAAAACATTATGTACCAGAGAGGGAGTTAGAGGCATTTTGGTGGAGAGTTTGGGTGTGTATCTGGAATAAGGATTTCTTTCTATAATTTTGTTTTATTTTCAAGGTACTCTGAGTATTACTTGAAAAAGAAATGAAGGCTTTCAGTGACACACTGCCACTGAGTAATGTTTTCTTAATCAGTGTACTTCTTCACCTATCTTTATCACTGAAAATACGCTATATATAAGCATGGGTAGCAAATGACAGTATATTTATTGCTATTTGATGGTCCAGCTTCAGTTACTAGGTTGAGAAAAAACTTGCACAAAGTGTTGTGATATAAAGGTGGCCCTTGGATCTGAGCTCCTTTGCACCTTAAGCAGGTCCAGAGCCTTGGTCAATGTAGGATTTTCATTGCAAACAAGTTTAGCGAAAGTACAGGCTAAGCTTCCTATGCTAAAACCCAGCCTTGTTAGTAAAAAGTTGAAACCCTACAGTAATTTCTACTATTGGAGTTTGAGTAAGAACTTTACTTTTAAAGGCATTAGTTTAGTAGCCCACTAACCGTTTCTCGAGTGCTTTATCTGAATTCTACTATTTTTTCCTCAAACAGAAGGATGATGCACCATCTCACTTCCATTTGATACAAACTCATGGTATAACCAGCGTAGCAAGTATGTTCACCATGTAGCTTCCATGTGCTACAGCTCTTCTACATTGCCTTGAAGAAAGCCAATAGGATAATGATGCACTGCATGTCCAACACCCATCTGCAGAACACTCTGAAAGAAAGCAGCCCAGCTGCTACTGATGTCGCTACCAGTGAAGACCAAGGACAGATTCAACACACTTCTGTTGGGTTCTTCAGACAGAACTCTTTCCTCTCGTACTTCTAGATGAAACTTGGGGAGGTAAATGTGTAAGACTAGCCATAATGATCATAGCCATAATGATCATAATGCCAAAATACCTGCCCCATGCACATACGCTATCTTGTGGTTCTGCCTGGAAATGGATCTGGACTGTGTCCAGCCCTGGCAGTTAAATTTACTTAACTCTGATATGTTAACTTCCCACTCAACTGCTGCCAGCCACTCAGTAACACTTCAAAGCGACTCTTACCAGTGGAACACATTATTAATTTATTGCCCCGTGCTAAGGCTGTGTGGCATCCCTCCAACATAAATGTGATACAACAATGGATTGGGCTACTGTATTTTTATACAGTTCCTGCAGAACTGTATGATTTGACATTTCCAATCAAGTTCTGATGGTACAGTGTAGTGGAACAGAGAAGAGATGTTTTCAAAAGCGATGCCAGAGCTGTTTGGTGATAATACTTTCCTTTGGCTTGCTGATGGTGAAAAGCATTTGAGAGCTACTGGAGATTAATAATGAATAATATCTGTCCAGTCTTGCCTTTCTTATGATGACACTTCCAGATGCAAATGCATCCTATCTAGCAGGCTCAACAAAGCGAATATCTCAGCTCTGGTCTCTAGATAGATTACAATTACATTTTAGATAAAAATGTTTTCTTTGATGCTCTTTATGTGTGGTCAGCCAATAAAAGTAGACATAGAATTGTATCCTATTTCCCAGAATGCAATGGAATACGGCAAGAATGAATGAATGAATACGGAAAATATATGAGACTGGTTTTCATACAAAATTCAATTTCTGCAACAGAGAGGTAGCCCATAAAAACTGAAACTGTCTGAGTTTGCTGGGTGTGATAAATACAGGTAAAGGGACGCATATAAGTTACTGGTCATCAGAGTTAGAAGTCCTGCTCTGCAACTGGCTAGGGAATATCACGATCAAAGGAATATTAATAACTTGATCAATCCTCAGCTTTTACATGAGACCATCAAACAAATCAGCAACGAAAAAATACAAAGCTAGTCAAAGCAAATTTTGGAAGGGACAGTCAAATTGGTCTTCTGCATAATAGTGACGAATAAGGGAATTTGATCAGTTAAACTCTGAAAAGGTATTTAGAGCATAAAAGTGTTAACATAGAGGTGATTGTGTGACAACATGAGCAGAACATGAAAATGTGGGACGTGCTGCATGTGAGTATCTGAACCAGGGTTGCCCCTCAGTCCATTGATAGCTTCTCAATATTTCTTATGGGGCCTTAATAAAAAGTAGCAATTAGAAACACAGGAAGAGAAGGGACAGAGCTTGGTTGATCAGAAAGAAATTCCAAGTGTTGAACTATATCAATTTTACCAATAGAACTGAGAAGACAAAAACAAATCTAAAATGCTTTATATGTTTGAAGGAACAGCAAATATTGATTATTTCTGACGGAATATCTAAAGAAGTGGTGAAGTTTATGGAAGACAAAAAATTATTTCCCACGGCCCAAATTGTTTTGTCTCAGAGACATTCTTTAGCTCATCTAGATGGTGACTTGTTCATTAATATTTTTAATGAATGGTAAAATAAATAGCCATAAATTAAAATAAAGCAACTTTGTAACAAATAAAATAAATATACACTTGAATTACCTGTAGAGAAACTACATGGCATTGGAAACTAAACACCCACCAATGCAAAGATGACCTTTATGATTTTTTTTTTCAATTACTTTTATAGCCAGATTTGCAAAATCTGTCTTCTTGACACGAGATGAAGAGGTGTTGTCAAAGCACTAGGATACTCAGAAATTTTAAAGTTTCCACAGTTGGTAAATAAAAAGGGAAGCAAGGATGGTCAGTACAAAGGCCTTGGGTTCTGTTTCCAACTTGTGTAGGCATAGGAGCAAAGGGCCTTGGAATGCTTATTATTAATCTTAAGGGAAAATTATATGAAATTTCTTCTTGAACTAAAAAAATATCCTGGATTTATTTCAAACCAGGAGAACCTATGCTTTTCTTCTTTCTTACCTTCACATCCGTTTCCTTTATTTCTAAACTAGAATAAAGATGGGAATGGAGTAACGCTGGTCCAGTTAAGCTCACTGCGCTGGTATTTGGTTCAGATCTGGTTGCTTTGAAAAACCTCAGGTTACAAAGAGAAATGTTGTTGGGTTTATAAAACTATCAATGTGGGGAATGAAGACAAAAGTGTGCCATGAGATTTCTGTTAGAGGCAGGATGCAAGTAAGAACAGTATAGTGTGGTTAGCTGGGTCTGAGAATCTAGCTATGATTTTTTCGGGTGAGAGAAATAAATATCTAGTTACTACAAGTCTGTACATGTATGGCAGTAAAGATTGATCCTTCTGTGAACTTAAAAATCTGGAAGCACACCACCTCCCCCTTTATTAAAATTATGTATACCAATCATACTTGCAATATCAAAGTTTAAATAAAATATCAATAACGTTGCTGCTAGGCCAGCCTGCTTTCTGTTCTTCATTCTAAAACAGGGAAAGTTGCAAAGAAGCAGCCACTGTCTGCATGAGTAGTTTGTTTAATTCTAGTCCTAGAAATGGATTAATTAACTGTTCTGCAAATTTCTACTGCTAGAGGTTAGGCATGTATCGACTAACCTAATAAAATATTATTCATTGTATCATTTGGGATGAAGTTATAGATCCAGAATGTATAACACTATGGATCTGGGCTAGTGAAAACAAAAGGAAAGTCAAATATTTTCAAACATTTTGACAGCTGCATTAGCAGCGCTCATGTAGGAAGTTTACATGAAGACCTAAATGAAGAAGAACAATACCACTGAAAATAATATATTATAGGCAGACAAACTGGATAAAGAACTACTTGTACAGAAAAAGCAGAAGGATTCAATACTTTTTGAATGATTGAATTAGTAATAAAGGGATAAGCTATTACAGAACTATTTTTAAAAAGTTCCTCTAAAACTTAAGGGGCCAGAAAAACAAGAAGAGAAGCTGTAGAGTTCCTATGGCAGAAGTTGTTTACATGCAAAGGACCAAAACCCGATGTGTTACTCTGCTTGGCTTTGCTATTAGACCCAGACATATGTGACACAAGTGGAACCAGATATTACAGACACTGTCAGAAGCCTGGCTAAAGGAACACAAAAAAAGGCTTGACCCTAATTGCTTTGACATTTCAGATATATTTTTAGATCTGGAAAATACAGGGCAGTATCATTTATTTTCATTCTCTAGTTTGTATTGAAAATGTATTTATTTCTTTAGCTTTACATTGTTATTTTACGATTTTCTCGTGTTTGTACGAATGAATTTTTCTGTGTCTCTTCTCCACATATATTTTTTACTTTTATTTAATCTGGGAATCTCATGGTGATTCTCTATTGATGCATCTTGGTATGAACTTAGACTACAGTGAATGAGCCATCCTGGTAACTAACAGCTTTTTACCTAGAGGCAGATCAACATTAAGCTTTTTAAAACACCTCCTTAAGTCTGTTCTTTCACAACATGTCTCTTAATCTGGTCCTTTCTGTGTAGCAGAAGTTGTTGCACTTACAGCCAGATTCTGTCACTTTGCTGCTTCTCCAGGGTGAGGCACCTTATGTTTCGCATGCAGAGGATGGCACGTGGCTCCTGGCTCCTAAATCTGGTTTTGCTGCTCTGTGGTGCTGAGGATCTTTGAGCAGCAATTTAATGTCTGCTCCTCCTTTGCTGCTCTGGGCCTGGGGCCCGCCAGCCTCTGCCCAGCACAGAGACAAGAGGGTGACTGGCAGGTTTTTGTCTTTTTGAGAGACAGCAGCTCACTCCTCCTGCTGCCTTTCTCTAGCCATACTTAGCTTCTACTTTGGAAAAGAAAAATGTAGTCCAGCTCACTTCCTGTGAAAGCTTAAGAAATCCTGTAAAAATAAATTCGTAGGGTTATAGAGCTGAGGTATCTGGTCTGAGTGAAAGTGGTAGACCTGTACTAGCCACCGAGCCTGGGCCAGCAGTGGTCTGTATGTTGGGACCTTATGAATTTCCTTGGTGCACCGAAGTGCAGCCTGTAGGTACGGCGTTGATCCTGGTGCTGTAGACTGCACCATGACGATTGCTGTGCCATCACATCCACGTATTACAAATAAGTCACCACAGTCAACTCCGCTGTGGGCAAAGCAGTCCTCCCTGCACCAAGGCTGGGGGCACTGAGGGCTGCTGAGTGTTTTGCTTGAGTCCCTAATTTATGTATGCAAGCAACATACTAATACAGTCAGCAGGGGAAAAGCAAATGTTGCAGAAATGATTTACGCAGTGTAAGAGGAGGTTTCCATAGGTTCCTTTTGCTTAGTCACCCGCAGGATGCTCATTTATTAAGCACAGAGTCTGATGCTTACTGCAGGTAAAGCCTTTTCAGAAGCTATTAGCTACAAAAATCAAGGATGCTTCCATACCAGCCTCACACAGCACAAGCATCCATCTTTTGCATGGCTATCCAAATTCTCTTTTTTTCCCTCATATGGAAAAACAGTACGTAAACAAGTTTCTGAGCAAGGAACCATTTCTCTCATTTGTGTCGGTATCTTGTGGTTTCCTTGGAGGAGGTGAGAGCTAGGGGTTTTTTACCCACAGTTCAGCAGATAAAGCTGCTATGATCACCCTCTTGACTACTATATCCATTTACACTCTTTACACTTACCAGAGATCTGTCTCTAGGAAGTTCTTCAGTGTTAACCCTTATATGTAAAGAGCTTGAATGACAAGTCTGTGAGACAAAACATATTAAAGCATTGCAATAACAGTATCCCCTGTCTTTAGGGAAAATCTTCAAACAATAAAAAACCCTAAACTCAGCAAAACAGTCTGGCAGGGATGTGAACAGGGTGGGATTTGCCTGTTGGAAACGGAACACCCCATCTGGAGGCAGAAGGGCAGCTGGTGAGTGAGTGGCATGGGCTCCAGTCAGACAGCAGTGTCTGTAGGAAAATAGTTGATGATGAAGAAATGTCCCTGTGATGAAGGGAAAGTCACATATAACCAACAAGTGACAAAGCCTCCAGTTTTGAAAGAAGATTATTTTTTCCTCAAATTGACATTTTACAGATGGGAAACTTTTCTGTTGCTGAGAGTCAAAGGTGTTGTTCTCATTTATAAGGCAGGACATAAAGCAATATTTACCTTAATATTATCCTAGAGTAACACAAAGGATAATAAAGCCAGAGACAAGAAATGTGTAAAATGAAGTCTCTGATTATACGTAATGGCTCATAGATTTCCAGGTTGCTCCTGGAGTCTTTATCTGGCAGCAGGGCCTTTTTTTTCCTTCAGTAGAGTGCGTGAGGAAGTGGACCAGGAGACAGTGGCAATGACACTAGTATGTGATAGAGACCACATTTCACAGCTTGACACCAGGGAAGTAGTTATGGATGGATTTTTTGGTCTCTGGAAAACAGGTAACTGATGTCTGACCACAATTAACTTGGAATAGCATGCCCTGGTCTCTCAGGCTTGTTTCAAATCCCCAGCCTGAAGCTCTCTGTCTCAGCCCAGTATGTGCAACATACGGTGACTAAACCTCCCCCCTCTCTTCTTTCTGGTCAAAGAGATACTCCTTTGAGAAGGGCCTTGCTCTGTGTCTAGAAATTATTTACCAAAGTGGGATGCTCTCTTCAGTCATATTTCCTGAATAAATCTCCTTAAATCCTTAGTGATATCAACTATACAAGTTCCTACCAACCAGTGGGATCATAGGCATATGTGGCAGGACTACCTTGTCCCCTCAAAGGCTAGGTGAGGGTGTAAGGGCTGGCTGTCCCAAGTGCTGGCGGGGAGCAGAAGGCTGTTTCCACACCTGCATTAGAATAGCAAGGATGGAGCTGCTCACACTAGCACAACTGCTCTGCTTTCACAGAAGAGATGCAATTAATGCTTTTTAATGGAAATGAAATTCTATAGCAGCTGGTGATCCAAAATGCTGACCAAAAAAATGGACTCTAATGAACTGTGCAATCCTCTTAATTTAGTTAGTTTACATAATTACATTTCTACCTCCTACTCAGCTCAATAATTGCACGGATGCCCTATCTTGAAAACCCATCTTTGCGCCTTAATGGAAAGGTTTAAATTATGCTGACCCACTATGCTAATAGTAGTGATCAATAGCACTACTTCATCTCTGTTTACTTTTAAAGAACTATCCATGTCGTTGTGTATTTGTCATTGTAATTGGGATCTACAGTTATAATCAGCTCTTCCAGGTGTTGCAGAGATGGAGAGGATTGTTTTTGCTCTGACTGCTCGGGACAGTTAGAATTTTGTTTTCTTCCCTTTTTCCTTTGCTCCATCAGTGTTTGAGAAATCAGTGAGCAATCCCCTGTTGTTCTGTAAATGATTCCTTTGTAGCAGCTTAAGTTTACAAAATACTAGCTTAAGGCCAGCCAACTGGTGAGAGCATCTCTTCTCATGCTGCATGGTGACACTTGAAGTCAATTGAAGGTCACTGCTCTATACCAGCTGAGTATCTGGCCTTGTAAATCTACTGATGCATCTGTCTAGCTGGGATCTGTCTTCTGGTGTCAGGCCTATGATCAACATCAATGCACAAGTACAGACTATAGTTTTGTCTTTGAGAAGGCCAAGGTCACGAAATCATCCCTCCTGTTCAAGAAAAAAACATTCTACTCTTGACCTTGGACATGTTGGATTTTTTTCAGGCTGTTTCAAGACCAGTGATTAAAATATGGAATCTAAAAGGCACTTCTGAACCTGCAGACCTAATGTTCTCTGCAGGAAATGTTTATAATTGCATGTCGTCTTGAACCACTCAGCATACATTATTGGTTTCATTGCCTTTGAAAACACCACCACCCTCTCTGGTCAAGCAACAGACACTTAGAAATGGTAAGCTCACAGACAGAGATCACACAGGCTGTAGTAACTTTGTCTATTTATTTAAATTATAAATGAGATTTTATTATCTTTAGTGTTCCAAGACTTTGAAAAACTAGACAAACAATAATTGAGTTACAAAGAAGAGGCTGTTGAGCTTAAATCTCAGAAAGGTTTTTCCTTGGTGTTGTTTTTCTTTATTATCCCTGCTCATCCTGCAATATTATTGGAGTTATTGCTCTAAAGTAAGACTGGAAAAAATCCTACAAATGTTGAATCAGTATGCTATAACTCCTGTCAAATCCCCTTCATGTCGATGATACCTGTTTCACCACCACTGAAGCTTTTTTTGTGGCCCTTGTTTGGCTGCTGTCCCTCTGTCACGCGGGGATCATTTCGAGTACCCCCTTTTGACTTCTTCACCCAGAGCTGAGCTGAAGTTTTCATTAGGCATGGTGATCCGTGCAAAAGTATCTGCCAGAAATTCTGTCAACTTTCTTCTCGGATAAATCTGTAGTCACCTGGGCAGACCGAACAACAGTTTATGTTCACACTCACTGCCCATGAAAGCACAGATATCACTAACACCCAGAAATCTCATCAAATTAAAACACAGTTTTGTGGGATACTGTGAAATACTCTGGGAAATTACTTGCTGCCACGGCAAAGCTGTTGAGATAGCGGGTTGGAGTCCTTTGACAGCTTTGTTTACCAAAGTTTTCCGTTATGGGAACAAACCCATTGGTCCCCACAGGGTGACAATGATTCTGCAGTTCCTTGGGAGACCATGAGCTTCCATCAGCAGACAGCTCAAATATTGTTTGAACCATGAAGATGGAAGATCAAACCTAATTGCAAATGGAGGTGTTCCAGCTTCAAAGGGAAAAATGCCTTAAGCAAGCTCTGAAACAGCCCAAGGTAGCTGCAGACAATGGCAAATCACTTTTCTGGGAAAGGACAAGAACAATGTTATTTGAAGGCGTGAAGAACAGCCATGGGTCCTGATTTGAAAAACAGTTACCTCAGGAGGTTGACAGGAAAACAAACAGCTTTTTTCTTAGTATTTCAATGGATGGAGAAGAACATGAGTGAGCTTTTCTCTATTGATATATGGTGTGACCACGCAGCGCACACAAGATGCTCATTTCTATGTAAGGGGTAATTCCTCAGCTTTGAAGTATTAAGTAGTTGGCCAAAACACAGGAAGGGCAGAACATCTTAGGGGCTCGCCTTACTGGTGCAAATGCCTGGAACCAGGCTCAGCAAAGCTTATGTGAACTCTGTGAAACAAAGCAGCTACAAAAGCAGCCCCCGCTGTGTCAGATCATCAGAAAAGGAAATGAATATATATATATGTATAACTCATTAGTAAATGCAATCCCGGTGATATGAAGAGGCTTGTGTTGACTTCTTTTATGGATGGATTTGGCGTTGCAATATGCATGCTTGGATGCTAAAATAAGCATCAGATTTCTCTACAGAGTGCATAATGTTTGCAAGTTTTATACTTATTTCAGGCTAATGATCTCCAGATTATACTGTGTCCTTTTCCTGCAGAAGTTGTTTATGTTTGCAGAAAAAAAAAAAAAGACTGAAATGTAGAAACTGTAGTGCTGTTAGCTGGTGGTGACAGGAAAGATGCACCAGTATGCAGGTTTATTCTTATGTGACATAATTGCTCAGAAACTTTTTAAAACCAGGCTGAAAGAAATCACAAGGATGACACAGAGAAGTTGTAATTTGACAAACCTGCTTGGGTTGCGTGCAGGGAAAGTCCCCAGGGCAGTAGGGACCACGGTTGCAGCCACTGAGGCAGGAGGACGGAGAGGAGCAGAGCATTACCTGCCCAGCCTGCTCGGCTCGCATCAGAGACTAAAACACACTGCCTGCAATGTCCGCTGCTTCCCCACCGCGGCGTGCAATGGGCTTACACTCCCAGAGAAATTCTGACTGAGGAAAAGCTCTCTGGATGTTCTGTAGACCAGTCTCATTGCTTCTTTCTGCAGTTTGCTGACACTACAGGCATTTATAAATCTCCATAAGACCAGACATCGCCTCTAATTATAAACCTTCCATCGCTAATGTTCTTAGACCATCATGACTACAGCAACATTATCCCCACGATATCATTTCTATTTGCAGTGTTTTGTGCCAACAGTTTCTTGTGCTGCTGGCAATCTAAACGAGGAGCTTTAGACTAATGGCCTTTTAAAAAACAGGCACAGAAATGTCCCTGTATCTGTCTTTATTCTGGGCTTTCCAGGCACTCCAAATAGAGATCCTGTCCCACTGCTGCACTGAACTGACAAGGCCATGGGTTCTGCCACTGATTCTGCATGTGTACAGTTGAGCAATATATGCATTGTGCTATCCCTCCACTGAAGTCCCCTGGACCCACATTTCTTTGTTTATCCTCTACTATGTTCCGCTCTCAAAGAAGTGAAGCATACTCTTTCTTTTCTGCTTAAGAAACACTTCTCAGCTTTTCAACTGAATCAAGAATCTGTTACATTATGTTCCCCATTTCTTACACAAATGATGTGCAGCTTCAGGTATGCAGGATTCAAAGGCATCTACTTAATTTCTCACACTCTGGATATGGCAGCTCTGATGAAAACGTGAGAGGTCTGGCATCCCCTCTTTCAGTGAGAATTGATAATGCCTGAGTGAGATTATTTCTTCGTCCTGTATTCTGTGGGTATCTGACATGACAGTCAGTTGTCCTTCCTGCAGTCCCATTAATGCTCATCAAGGTAAAATATGTTCCTTCACCAAATGACCATTGTGGCTGTATTTTCAGGCATATGTCTGCTCTGGATGGGAGTGAAGAGCTTCAACTCCAAAAGTCACCCACCACATTAATAAGGACCTCCCCATGTCAACCCTCATTTTACTGAGACTCTCCTAGAATGCGATGGTGAGAAAGGAAGGATTTTGAACAATTCTTGATGTGATACTTAAAGAGAAACGATTTTGGTTTTAATGTCCAACCTGGTACTTGAAGTCCCTTTAAGCAATACTAGATTGCTTTAGGGCATGTACAAAGTATGCAGAGTGCACTGCTGCTGCTGTGTCACTCGCATAGTAATCCTTTCCTTTTCACCCAAAGAAGCCAAAATGCAGTTTGGACTGAGAGCTGCCGTTCTTGAACTGCAGTATGATGCAAAGGACAGGACCTTTGCTAGAAGTCTGACACTCATAGGAGAAGCTTGTTCTATGGGCCACATTGGTAACCATGCTGATTTCACAGATGTAGAACAAATAGCATGTCCTGTTTCATAACAGTAAGTTACATTGAAATATGATTAGCCTTTCTAAGAAGTACAGATGCCATCAGAAGGGTTACTGTTTAAGCATATGTGCAGGTCTTCTGTGTTCAGTCAGCCGTGATAAGTTATCATCATGGATTTCATCTGGCAGCAAGCAAGCTGAACAAATACGTTTTTACATAAGGCACAAAATGATGTACCTAAAATGTTGAATTCTTACTTTTATCCCTGAAGGCTGACTGTTGTTTAAAATTTCACATTATTGAGTTTTATACACTTCGCAATACAATTTATTCACTTGCTTTGTAAATTTTCTAATACAAGTATCGGAACATGCTCGAGGATACTATGGAAACAGACTGATTCAATCTAAAGAGCAAGCAACTAATCCTCATAGAGATGTGCTTCTATAATTATATACTTTTAGTTTTGGAAAATCACAAGTAAAGCTGGCAAAAAATAATCAGTTAATGTGAATTACTCTAATTTATCATTGGCATTAAGACAGGCCATAGAAACTCTGAATAATAGGTGATAACTTACTGTGCAATGCAGCATCCTACAGAAAATAACGAGAATCCCAGTCCAAAATAGTTTTTGTCTACATACCCGAGACTCAAAGAAAGATGGATGAAAAAGCATTATTTTACCCACTTTGAAATATGCTGCTGAGACAGAGAAATGAAGTGACTTGGCCAGAGACATTAAGGAAATCTGAGTAAGAACTTGGAAATGAGCTGAAGAAGTCTCCTCAGAAATCTACTGGAACTGTCTTGTACTGGAAAACTGGGGTTTCTATGTATGCATTTTTTTTCTTCATAACAAGGATCTCCTTTCCACATCTTTTTCTGTGAATTAAAAATGGAAAAAGCTGACTTCATTCATTTTTCAGCTAAAATACTGCAGTTTTCAGACACGCTTCTTGGAAAATTTACAGAAAAAGTTATAAAAGCTTATTTTGTGTTACCAACATCCTTTATTAAAAATTCCTATTTTTCAATGAGTTTTGGTGTTGAGGCCCTACCATTTCATTAATCACCAGACCATCCGTGTGCTCCCTGAGAAGTTGCCACAGTTGCTCCCACAACAGAGTCCATCTAAAAGAAAGAATGGCTCAAACTGCCCCATGTAATCTATGAAATGACAGCAATTACTCGTGGAGTTACTTCTGTGCAATCTAGGAGAAATAACATGCCTGGAAGGTTATGTTTCTATTTATTTTTTAATCTAGGTACAACATATGATTGCAGAAAATCATAATCCACTAGGGGAGAGGAAAAAACCCACATCTTTATCTTCTAGTTATCAACAAATGACTACAGTGGCCTAGGGAAAAAAATACCGTGGCAAGCTTTTGTGCCAGGAGGGTTTCTGGCACAGGGGCAATTCCCTGAGAGAAGACAACGTGATTTTAAAAAAAATTACTATTTGCATCTCCTAGACCAGGGTTTCTCCTCATAAAAGTTAGAATATCTCGAAGATGGGGGTAGCCCAGTTTCTCACCATGTAGATGAGTTATTCTGAAGAGAGCAGACAAGAGACGTTACAGCAGAGCTGTGCACCTCCTAGGGCTGTGGACCACTGACGACGGGGCGATGAACAGCTACGCTGGCTTTGCGCTGCTCAGCATTTGACCCATTGCTGAAGGGATTTCTGCAGAAGATGGCTTTATAGCCCCGTTGCACAAGAGAAATGGCACAGCAGGGGCTGTAATACAACTGAGAACTGGGCCAACAGTGTCCTGGAGCACTTTAAGACAGAAACTGTCTGGCTTTATGCTTATATACAGCCGTTTCTTGTAGCTCTGGGAGTTATAAAATGTGCTCTGCTTTTGCTGTCAAAGACCCTAATTTAAAACCATATTCTTTATGAACTGTAGAGGCTGTTACAAAAAAACCAAATACACAAAAACAACCACCAGACTAGGAGAAAGTAGTTTGTGTCCGTTTACTTCTCTCATCAAGTTAATAACTCATTCTTGTAATTCAAAATGACACAGACTGTCAGAGATTATAGCAAATAAGGATTTAGATGACTAGCTACAAAATAGAGGGCTACACCATTAAAAGGGTATAGAAGAATATTAGTTTGGATTTGTAGGACTTTCCTGCATTCTTGAAAAGGCCTGGGAAATGCCTCAATTTATAAACAATGTGAAAAAAAGAGAGGGCTTGTGCTTTTTTTGAGAAGAGTTTTCTGCAGGTACAAAAAGATCCTGACAGTGATCTCATTCATTTCATGAACTTAAGCTTTATGTAAAAATACTGGTTTTGGGCTAGTCATCTAGGAACTGGTGATGTAGTGAAATGCTAACACAAAAAGAGTCAGCAGTACAAAAACTCCAGTTTGTATAGATTTCTATACTGCTAACACACCCAGGGTGCTCAGTTCATCACCAGAAAAAGTTAAGGGATTAAGCAGAATTGAAGCTTTTACCTCAAGACTGACTAAAACCCCAGTTCCACATATATCCTGACAGGAATGAGCAGTTCCATTTTCTTCCAGCTTCCTTGGTGCTGTCGCCTGTGAGATGGGCATCTGTCTATACACCAAAATAGTGGTAGGAGGCTCCCCAGGGGAAGCCAGTCTGTCACCAGGTCCTTACTCTGCATCTGTTCTTGGGATTTCTGTACCAACATGTCCTCAAACCTGTGTTCATGGTGCTTTTTGACCACCTCACTGGTTTGAGATGTTCTTCTTAGCTTTTATGGGTTTCAAGGTAGCCCAGGAGAGGATTCTTTTTATTTTGTTACTCACTGCATCCAGGTTTTTGTCTCTTTTCTGAAATACATGACACAGGAATATAGGGATCCTTTTTTTAGATATATTATTATTTCCTCCATCGGGCCTAGATGCCTAAATCTTGCTCAGTACCTGATCTGTGGGCACCCAGGTCCACTAGATGGATTTATGAGACAGATTCAGAATATCTTGCAGCAGTCCCATAAACAAAATTGAATGCTGGAGAGGAAAATTGTCCTGAGTAAGACTGCTGATTTTCTTAGTGCTGGGAAAGATTGCAATTTTTTTGTTAATGCCTATTTAACTTAAAGTGACTAATCGCAAAACAAGTTTGAACCAACGGAGATGCTGATAAAGATTCAAATACTTCGTATATGATGTTGGGTCTTGTGGTAAACACTGCTAAGGCCATTCTCAGCTTAGAAACAGAAACCAAAGGTATGTTTGGTACCTCTGTTATTCCTATGAGCCACAAAATGTGACAAGCAAACACCACCAGTAACACTTTCATTACTTTAAATATGAAGGGACAGTAGTTTAACATAGCTTGTCCAAGTCAGCTTTAAATATCTTGAAAGCCGCTGTAGCTTAGGTGTTTAGGTTTTTATTGCTTACCTCTATTAACACAGTGATTGGCAGTAGAAATCACTGCAGCTGGCACAACTTTGAGGAACATATGTTAAGAAAACATCAGCTTGCCTGGAAGCTGATTTTAATGGGGTAGTTTTGTGACTGATAGCAAAATGGGGAAAAGATTCAAAGCTTTCTTCTTGAGGCTGCTTTTTTAATTGCAAACCAAATTTCCTTTCCTTGCTTTCTGAAAGGTAGATAGAAACCTCTGATACTGTAGAGGGAAATGCAATTTAATAAGATTACTTAATGTTCTCTCTTAAAGTAAGGGAAAGGTTGTAGTGTTTCTATATTTTGTCAAGGTTGTAAGGAAAGACTTTAGAAGAGAGGATGAGAAACGTGAGAGGAAAACCAAAAAGACCAGACAACTATATAGGTAATACACCCACCTACAAATAAAGAGAAAAGATCGCTTATTCTTGGTAAAAGAGAAAGGGTAACAACTGAAGTCACTTCAGTAAAATACTTAGAGAAAACGTCATTATTTATACAGAGGTGAAAGAAAGAGGTGGAATGTCATTTATCAGCAATTTGTGGCATAGGCAGGTCATCTTTGTCTGCTGTAGCCTAACCCATGATGAGATACTTTGTCTTTCTGAAAAAGAGTAGATTGAACCTGTAGTGTCAGAGAGGCAGGGGAGGTACCAGCCCTTATCAGAAGGTGTGTTTCTGACTCAGGAATGTGGAAAACAGTGACTTGCCAGGGTCTTTGTTTCTGCTGCTTTTTTTTTTTCTTTTCCCTTTTTCCCCACCCCTTCTTTTCAATGAAGTATTTGTCCTTAAAAACAGCCCCTGATTGAAAACTACCAACCTCAGGTGTGGGCTTTGATCTGTCTGATGGCAGGGCATAAACTATGAGCACGTGTCTATTCTGAAACAAAAATGTATTTAGTCCTTCTGAAGCAACTTTAACATTGCTGCCCCAGGACTACTGTTGGATATGGTAGACAGAACAGCTGCCTCTTTGTCTTCACCAGTCTGTTTGATTCTGCAGTTCCAAAAACTTGGTGCTCTGGTTTAAAAGAACAAAAGATACTTGATCAATTACTAGTTATCACCAAGTACTTGTGCTACAACGGGTGCCAGAACTGGGGACCCAACTAGTTGTTACAAAAAAATTAATGTCCTCTGGTTTTATTTCCAGAGCCTTGAGTTTAGTTTCTAGCTGTATTATTGAGCCCTCTTTCAGCTTGGAGAATGATCCAGGAAGTACCTACCTGAACAAAAGTGATTAGAGGGTACAAAATTTTCCATACATGTTAGGCATTTGGAGATTACTATTCCATATGGAAAATGAGCAGAATGCATGCGAGTAGCCCTGCTTTGCAGTCACTTGTGCAGTGCAAGAGAGGGAATACTGTTCTTCTGTGCTTCGTTTAGTTTCTAGAAGGATCCTGGGTTTTGGGAAGCGTTTGCTGATCCTACTGGCAGTACAAACAGAAATAGACAATAACTGATTCAATTAAATGATAAAAATCTATTACCACCATGCTGAAAAGTCTACTTGAGATAAATAGCACACAGAGAAAGAGGCACATGGGTAGCTGTCATTTCTGTCTTTGACAGGTGCCCCGGATTCTCTCCGGGGCTGATTTAAGGCAGTAACAAGGGGTGGCAACATGGAGGGGGAAAGTAATTTATTCTTCTTAAACATTTGAGGAGCAGCCAAAATTTCAAAAGTCAAATGTGTGATTTCAGCACAATTTCTCAGCCTGCATCAAAAGATTTAAGGTAATCTCCGGTCTGCGTAGCTTCCTTTGAAGAGTTTTTTGTATGTGAAAACTGACCCCTATAGAGACAACGAAGTGATGGAGCTCACTGACACAGGGCTGGAAAGACATTTTCCTTCTTCCTACATGGTGTGGAGTCCGTAGGCTGGTGCTGTACTCCAGCATACTTCAGTGACTAACCGATTTTTCTCTTCAGATAGGAGAAACAAAAATAATGCTGACAAATCTAGGATAAGCCTAAGAATGTAATTAGGCAAAATAAAACACTGAAAATATATAGGTCCAAACTTCAGATAAACAAGAAAAAAGGAGGACTCTCAAAGTTGATGATGTTTCTAATCCTGTTAGGCTGTGAGGTGGTGGTTAGAGGCTGAGTTGCTCTGTTGCTGATGTGAGGACCTTATTGCTCAGGTAATGGAGCCCGTTTACAGTGGTAATAACACAGACCACAAAAAAGAAAAGTAGAAAAGCAGCAGAACTTCCCAATATCTTCTAAAGGTTGTCAATTAGATGAACACACTTAAAGAATTAATGAAGACTGACACTTGTCACTTTCTGGCTGCAATCTAATATTTTCACTTTAAAATCTTTTTGCGGAAGGTCAGTATTGCAGTAAAATTTACCTGTTTATTTTAACTTCTCTGCCTGAATGAATCTGCCAGTGCACATTTTTTTCTTTCAGAAATAGAATATCTTGTCCTCTAAAGAAGAGAAAAAAAATAATTCCTGCAGTAAAATTATGCTAATGGGAAAAGTGTGCGCTGACAAAAGACTATGGAGATCTGGGCAGGTGTTTATCAATAGGACTTGAGTAGCTTGATCCACTTCCATCCCATTGCTTTTAGAACGTTCTTATTAATGTAACATCAGACTGATTTGATATGCATATAGCATGTACATATATACATCCATGCATCTATCCCAGAAACATGGAATATCTGTTGGAATTAATTTTCCAAAGGTGACACTCTGAGGGTGCTTGTGGGTTTTATTTTAGCTGCAAAGTGGTTAAGAAAGCTTGAACTACATAACTACAAAGAAATTAATAAGTAGAGTAAATCAGTGGGAGATTTTTACACCAGCTGAAGTGAAATTTGACCCTTTGGGAGAGTTCAGGAGAGCCAGAGAGACATCTTTTCATTCAGGCTGTTTGTGGAGAAACAGCAGTGATCAGCTCCAGTTGTCTCTCACACTAAAGGCAATTACAGGTGTACTTCCCCACACATGACATCTCCTTTTCTAGGTCAGTAGAGTTAGGATAGCATTTAGTTCCTTATTTCCCAGTGGTGCTGTATGTATCATTTTTCAGGTTTTAATGAAAGTGAACCGTAAAGCCATAATACATGCTGAACCTCTCCAGTGCAAGGAAACAGCAATTCTTTTTGACAGTTCTCATGGCTGCTATATTTTAACATACTGGGATGAACAGGACTGTAGCCCATATGAATGTGAAGGGGGAAAAATGTTGGTATCCATGTGAGGAAGTGTAGGATAACATAGCTTTATAAATTTATTGCAGTCATTCATGAAAGAACCTGTTGGGTTTGGTGTCTTGTTGTGCTAGACACAGTATACAAAGAAGATCAAGACTGAGGGGTGTCTTGATGAGAAGTGATCGTCCTGTCTAAGTCATATTGGCCAGAAAGAGGAGACATTTATTAAGTCTCCCCTTACCTGTCACACAGTATTTTTCCCCAAAGAATAACATAACTCTTACACACTCATTCATTCTCTTCCTGGAAATGGTGTGATATTATTATTCACAATTTCTGGAAAAAAAACCAGAAAGGTGTTATTTTCCTCTTTTCTTTCATGTCCCCGTCCTGCATTTTTATTTCTTCTGCAACTCAGAAAACTTGAATAAAGTTGTAATTTTAGAATACCTTTGTAGAAAGCTCACCGAATCCCAGAAGAACATGTAGAAAAAGGGACACGTAGGAAGAGAAGTAGACATGTAGGCTAAAAATTAGAAAAAAGAAAAGAAACTTAAATACAGTTGGGATCTTCTTAAAACTTCCCTGAGACAGAAACTTATCACTAGATTACAAAAAAGATCAGGTCAGTTCGGTAAGGATTTTAAAGCTTCTTTTCCAGTTCTGGAGATAGAGATACAGTGAAGGTATCTTCCTGTTCTGACAGGTGGAGTTTCTGCCCTAACTCAAGGGCAGAAGATCACAAAGTGTTATGGAACAGCTTCTCTGTACAAGACTCCCAATACACATAGGTCGAACCAAGAGGATTTCCAGTGGTTTCACTGTAAAGTGCGACAGTGAAATTTGGAACTCTAACATACAAATGGTTTTATATGAATAGGTATCTGTAGCTGGGAACAAAGCGCGGACACATGGAAAACTTGATGTGGTGTTCTGAATGAAGCAGAGTTGAGAACTTCAAAGTCATTTTGTGGATGTAGGAGTGAGTACTTGGCATGAAACCTTTGACTAGGCTTATCCCAAGAACACTGTTTTGTTACCTGCCCTGTGATGTGCTCAAATCCTAGCGCACATGGTATTTTTTTTCCTCACTGAAAACAGTAAAAGCTGAGGTAAACTCTGGATACCAAATGTTCATCTATACTGAAACTGTTCAAGCCTCCAGCTTTCCCTGACAGCTTCTGCAATGCAAATTTGATTTACATGTACAGGAATACAATAAAAGGAGAGGAGGAAAGAAATTGAACTGAATATCTGAACAACTCCTCGATATGCTGAGGAGTTCCTGCCCTGGCTGCACTGTTCTCACACGCATAGATTTCAGTAAAATTCTTCCTTTTTAACATTGAAATGAATCGGTTAACACATTTGTAGTCTCTCATGCCAGCCTGCCGTATATATTCAGGACTCCACTGTAACTGAGACCCTGTCTCACATAGACTGCATTGATAGCTTAGAAACCAGGAGATACTGCTGCTTCTCTGTATTACACTGAATTGCAGAGGATTTTTGCTCAAAGACTATTGTGTTTCCACTGGAATCTCCTCTAGGCCTTCTGCTACTGCTTCTATGCTTCTTGGGAGCAATTAAATATGGGTGGAGGCACCTCTGAAAGAGCCCCACGAGGGTATGAGAACTTGCAACATGTTGTAGGATGCCAGGCGGCTTCTTCAGTGGCAAGTAAAGAAAGTCTGATCAGGACAAAGACATCAAGGCTTTCTGTGTCAGCTGATTTGTGGATGTCAAGGTTTCCGCTCAATCTGAGCAACTGCAAACATGTTAATAGCTTTAATTTAATCTCACAGAGTTCAAATTGCCTCCAAAATTAGTATTTAATTTTAATATATGTTAAATCCTCTGTATCACAATGAACTTTTTCTCAACCAGAAATGTTAAACTGGAAAAACTATGGGAAATTAGAATATCATAAGAGAGCTGAGACTGAGGAAACACATCCTTCAATTAGTTTATTCATGCGTGTACTGCTTTTCTACTAATATGCTATTGATTGGAAAAATATTCTTCCCTGGAGGTTATTCTACACCTCAGTGAAGTTGTTCATGAGTCATAGATTAAAAACTTAAAGAATGAAAGAGCGGCTAAGTTCATACCACTGCTGACGTATAGATCAGTCACTAGGAATACAGTTTGCTCTGTGTCAATAACACCACTTTAAGTAATGTGAAAATTGCATGTTATCCCAGTAGGTATAGGTGAAACAAACAACATCAATAAACATGCAGGTTTGTGGGGTTTTTTTTTGGTTTTTTTTTTTGCTAAAGACCTCAAAATAGCTTACACAGAAATGGATGTCCCATCCTCCTGCAATTCAGCAACACCGTCTCCTGGTCATCTGGCTCTAGTTTTATTGTATCAGAAAATGTTTTTAGTGCAGCGGGTGAAACAGTGCCACTGATTACTAAATACTGGGCTTTTCTTGGTTTATATATGCTCTCTGTTTGTATGGATGTCAGGTATAAAAATCAGAAAATCACAACAGAAACCACAGCATAGGATGTCTGTGACCATCCTGGTCACGCCACAAAGGACAGCTAAATCCTAGCTGGGGAATAGCTTCTGCACTGGGTTGTTCAGCACTGAACAGCACACAGTCTTGAAATGGCAGGTATTTTTGCTTAGATCTTCATGCCTTTTCAATACCTAGCATTGAATGTCCTTTCTTAGATTTTTTCCCCGGATCATGCTTCTGGTGTTCACATGGGCTACACCTCCGCTGCTCTCATCCCCTCCCTCCACTTTTGTCTTTGTACTGGGCAAAGACTTTGGTATGTGTGGTGAGTGGAATTTACTTGCTGTCTCCCAAAGAAATCTCGTTCTCTCACACGGGAACCACAAGATGTAACCCTTTAATAGGGAATTTTATCCACATAACAGAGAAAGGCAGGCATTACCCCTACACTCGTAGAAGTGACTCCAGCCTCTCGTAAGACTGATTTCATATTAGAACTTCTCCAGTTACATGAGGAACAGCAGTTTTCCAGACATTTAGAGGTTTTGTTTTCCTGTGTGTAGATCTTACTGTGCTATGTGCCATGCACATAGCAACCCTCTGAACATCCTTAAAATTTTGTTTTATGTGCATCTGAGAACTTGGTTGTATAAATTTTTGGCTTTTCGTCTCTAGAACTTGTCAGAAGGTCTGGGTATACCTGTTTAATGAAGATAGTTTAGAATCTTGTGTTCAGAGAGTTTTACATGAAAGGCAGTAAGCAGTGTGCAGTGATGTGTTCCTGGCTGGCCAGCACGTGGTAACCAGCAACTGTTGTTCCCACGGGAGACATTGCTATCTTGAAGGGATATAATTTGAAGCATTGATATTCAATGGGAAGGAGGAACATGGAAATCAGTAATACTGAAAAGAAGAGCTAGAAATAGCTAGGAGTAAATTAGTTCTGATTTTGTAGGATGATATGTTGGGGAAAAAAGCCCAGTAGGATTTAATGTTTCAAATGTAGGCTTCTCAACACACAGCTGTGACATACTTATTCCTCTTTCTTTAGCTCTAGGGGTGACAGTATCTAGAATAATTAGCTGTGTTCTGACAATGGCATATACATACACCCCCAAAGGAAAAAAACAACAACCCTAAAGAGTCCAGGCAAGAAGAAAAGTATTGCTAAGATAGTCTGAAAAAAAAAGGCTAACAGAAGTCCATGTATATGTAGTAGAATTACATGTGGACAGAAGAAGGCTAAGGGATGAAAACCTAAAATTGCATCAGAAAGATGTGAACACACTAAAGAGGGTGGTATATGGATGTGTAGGAAACGTGAGTGGAATAAAGTGGCTAGTCAAAATGAACATCAGGCAAGATCTTTTGAAAGTAAGAAGTCAGTGGTCTCCCAGTGGAATTATTAGAAGTCTCCAACACATTTCAAGATAGAAAGAACCTTTAATGTAAAGAAATACAGAGTTGGACAAGATACCAGAAACACAGAATCATAGAAACATAGGCAAAGAGGAGATTAGTGTATGATGTTTGGTTCCTCTGATTGCCTTGGCCTGGAAAAACAACAAGGTGCAGTGGTGCTTTGTTTTTCAACAATGTTCTGAGAGCGTTATGTTGTGAAGCAGTATGGTAGCTGTCCTGCCCAAGTACACAACCAACTGTGCTTGACTTGAAATTTTCCAAGTAAGCTAATTTTCTCAGAAACAATAGAAGTCATGGTAGCTGAGACTTGCTACTCCAAGAACTACTACTAAAAGAAGAATTCTGAGAAGATCCACTTGCAGTCTAATCAGCCAGCTTATCAGTGCAATGGTAATGTTGCCCTGTCTGTATGCAGACTGAGTTCTCATCTACTGTAAAGATTTAAACTCCCAAGTTAAAGAGGACAACTGTTCAGTGTTAGCAAATGGAACTATTTAATGAATGAATGACAAAATGATAGAAAATTCAAACTGCAAAGTATTTCAGAAGGTCATCTTGTCTGATCTGCTGCTCGAGCCAAGGTTATCATTAGATTCAGACCATACTGGTTTGTTTACAAATGCTTTATTATAAAGTTTCCAGACTATCAAGTAAAAGTAGTTTTGTAAGCAACTGAGCAAGCAGGTCTTTCTAAAAGAGCCTGGGAAATGTGATCTTGGTAAAAACTTCCTCCTAAACCCTCAATTGCTTGACCTTGACTAGAAAGAGAAAAAATTTCTGAAAACTATTAGCACTCACCTCCATCTTCTGATGAAAGTACTTTTTTTCCTAAACCAGCACTGTTAGATACCATGGCTAGATAAGAAGTTACTTCAGCATCCCTTACGTTCAAGCATGTCTTTTTTCCTGAAATGGGAGAATTTTGGCCCCAGTTAAACATGACAAGGACTGTCCCTGATCCTGTAGGAAGAGTATATAAAACCACAGTTCAAGTTGCCATGCAAGAGCTTGCTAATCTCATACTTTGAAGAAATCAGCCAGCCTTACAGAATCCAGTGAATCTGCAGTTTGCCTGGTGTCCCTGCACCGATAACCTACACTTTAATATGTTTCTGCTATCATGCTTTAAGACCTCCTTCTGTGTCCACAGCTGAGCTCTTTTTGGTTGCTGTAGAGTTTGTCTTTTCTACATCATTTTTCTTCATTCACTTCTCTTTTTGTCATCTTCCTTCTTTTGTCCCTAAAGGCATCATGTTGCAGCCACTATCAGTGCCTGATCTAAGGCTACCATAGTACAGTGAACTGTTTAATTCTCCCAGACATTTCTCTATGGAAACTATCCATAAAAATTTGTTTTGCTGAGGGCGATTCGTGTCATCTAATAAAGAACTGCAACAGGAAAACTTATTTAAGAAGGCTGTGCACTTCCCATATGATAAGCATGATGCTATAACTCATTTTGACTACCACAGATTTTTAGTTCTTCTCTGAGATTGTTTCTCCTGTCTGGTCCTTATTTGGACAGAAATAATTTCTCATATTTTCCCACCAATGAAGTGATGTAGTCTGTTAAAAAAATTTGCATTCTGCCTGAGCTATGCTCAACAACGATGTTCCTCCCATCCTAGAGCTAGGCCCATCAAGAAAACTGTTTGGACAATACTCTTCTAAGACTACTGTCTCAGAGAGAGAAGAGCAAGAGTTTGCATTAGTAGTGTGAATGGATCTCAGAAAACTTGCAGAATAAGGAAATCTAGTGCTAATAAATTTGCAAGGCCAGCGAAATAAGCCTCTGTTTACAACTGATCAGGCTGCACAAAAACTGTTCTCAATTTCACTGCCTGAACATGAGTGTTTGCTTGTATTTTTGTTTAGATGTACGTTTTTTCTTGGAATATTCAATAGTACCCAGAAGTACTGTCTGCAGGAAGGTAGGGCCATTATGTTGTTATTCATTACTGTAACTCCAGACGCCTACAACATATCTCAGCCACCCATCTAGACTTTTCTTTACAGCTATTGAAAACAAATATTTCGAAGGTATAACGTAGGCCATCCTAAACAGATAGCTTTGACACCTGCACTTACGGGACAGACTTCGACATCTGCTTTTATGGGACAACCTTTGCTCAGGAGGAGCCTTCTTGTCTCAGAAGCACCCATCCACCTTTACGGATGTGTACGTAGTTTGAATCCCACCCTCTGTAACTCAAGGCTGTTATTTTAGGACAAAGCAGGCTATGAATTGTTTTAAAAATCTTGTTTTTGTTTCACTTCTTGAGTCACGTGATGAGTGCTAATATGATGTGATATTGAACTTTATGGATGTCAATGCATATCAGAGGCATTGTAAAGAACTGCTTGGTTCACACATTTAAGGAATCGTGGCATTGGATAGCTTGCTCTTTTCAGGGTTTTTTGGCAAAAAATAACTTCAGGGAAGGTGAAACCCTTAGCAATAAATACTGCAGTGTTTATTGAATTATGAATTAATCATCTGCATAAGCCAATATACTTTCATTTGGAAAGATCATAGGCATTTTTCTTCATTTGGGTAAGGAGGAAAAAAGGTAAAACAGTTTCTTTCCTTCTGGCTTTATAAGCTTGAAACAAATCTGAATTTGTAGAAAATATAGTTGTACCTCAAGCATGTAATAGTAAACTAGAGTCTCTTAGATTTTTACAGAGACTTGACCCAGGAATTCAGGAATGAAGGATTCTATCCCTTTAACTTCTAGATAAAATATTCCCCAGCTGGCACAGATTTCCTCGCTTATAACCTAAGCTTTTGAAATTAAGTAGTTATCAGGAACTCTCTGGGTCTGTTTGTTTGTTTTTATTTAACACCCCACCACCCCTCCCCCATATTCTTTTAGCTTTTGTAATGGTAAAGAAAGGCTTGAAAACGTAAACCAGGCACGATGTGAACCAGCTGCCTGAGCCTGAAGATAACTGAAATGCAGCTCTGAGATGTGCAGCAAGTTTCCCAGGCAAGACAGCTAATACAGTAGCCTTTCCCATGCTTTGTTGTTAGTGCAACTTAAAAAAAGGGGGACCATCTGTGACATGAAATTGTAAGATAAACAAACAGGTGGAAACAATGGAACAGGTCAGTAATGCCACAAAAGTGGACATGAAACTTGATAACGAGGGCCTGAGACTCTCATTTGGAGATCAGAGCCGAACATTTTACTCTCTGCTTATAGATGAGTTATTGCCACCCCTTGCCACGGTAAGGGCAAGACTGGAAGACCATTTTAGGTTGGCAACTGAGTTCAGCTGTGCTTTAGCGTGCTGGATTGGCAGGTTGCTGGATTTCTTTCCACTGGTGACTAGAGGTAACCAGGTTAACCTTGCCGGAGTTGTGAGGTATGCTGTTGATCTTAGAAGGGTAGAAGTTATACAAACTTCCTTGTTTCAGAGGTAAATAGGCAAAACCTGTCCATTGATGCAAACAGATGGACCTGCCATGCTGGTGGAGGAATACCTCTTTCCTCCAGTTGAAATTTCAGGCACTCTTGAGCAAACTGAGCTTGAAAAACTCAGTTGGATGGCAGTACAAAGGTAATGAGAAGACCCTCCCACTCTGCCCCACCTCATGCCCCAGCTGGGTTGACTGGGAGTAGAGGGCACTTAGTATGTGTTCAGGCTGATATCTTGTTATATAGGGCCCTACTCTCTCAAAGATTTTCCCTAAAATCAGCAATTTTATTCACTGTAGCATAGTCTGCTGGATTGTTATGAGGCAACAGCTGCATGACCAGTGTGAAGATGTAAGAATTATTTAAACTGAATACTTCTTTTCAATAGATAATGGATTTGATTAATGTAACCTCTTCATATTTGAATTGAATGTAGTGTCCATCTGCGGAACACTGTCTGATTGAGTTAGGGTCTTATAGTAGTGCCTATCATACAGCACACATACACATAATTTTCTCATTATTAAAAAGTTACTTGGCAGTTTCTGAGAACATATTTTTTTCATTTCCTTCAGCCTCATTGTAAAGAAGTCATTGACTACACGTCGCTTGTATAACCAGGATTTCTCTTAGAAGCTTCTGAAGCATTTTCAGATAAAATTGATAATCAAAATAAAAGAATCTCATAAAATGTTTTCTTTTTAATCCTATCCACATGGGTCTTCCAAAATACTGACCTGTAGCAACACTGCAGCTATATATTATGTATTTTATATACGCATCGAGTTGTCATCGGTTCATTAGATTTTGATTCCTTTAATGACCTCTTGGCCAAGAATTTAGCATGAAGTTTAGTAAAAGCATCCTTCTCAGATTAAACAGACATCGAATAGTGTCAAATATACCATTGCTTTCATTGCTCTGAAATAATTGTTATCATGAAATACTCTAACAATATTATAATACTCCAATACATCTTCATGAGAGTGTTGCCATGTGTGTCCAAGCTGATGGATATTTAGAAAGGAAGAGATAACCAAAATGGTGATATTGGGTGTTATATAATTTCTCACCCACACATCATCCTGCTCTCAAAAGCAAAGCTTTGTCTTTTTTTTGTCACGCTTAATGTTTAAACAAAAACTAACTTTCTGAAAATGCTTCCATCAACAGTTTTGGAACTTTCTCTTGACTGATAATCATGCAGGTAGCATTAATTTTCTTCCATGTTTCCTGGATAGTCAGTGTAGATGGAGTGCAAACAGAGCAGAAGCAAAATTACTCTTACATGTGAAGAAGTATTCCTGAAAAGCTGGGTATCTAGCACAGTGAGCCTGGCAGTGACTGCTCACTTGTACCCACTAGAACAAGCCTTCATTTGTTGTGGGTTGGTTGACAAATGTGTTATAGTCTTCTGTACCTTTACAGGTTCTTCTAAATTTCTAGTGTTTTCTGGAGGGCCATCTCCTGCTTATGACCTTACATAAGTAATTTATCTCTTTTAAGCATTGGGCAGTATGATTTCACAGACTGTTGTATGAGGCAGATGCACATATTCTGTGAGATTTCCCACTAATCCATTTTTCCTATTATTAGGCATGAAGCTGCAAGTTTGTTATTTCTGTCTTAGTATTTAAAATTTAAGATATTTGGTGGCTGTTTGTGTCCACGAGTATTGACTGGAAGGTGAAGGGTGTTATTTGTTTGATTTTTCTTTAGAAGGTGAAGTCAGTAAGTACTTCTTGCACTGTGTTAAGGGTAAGTACTTGGCATTCAGGAGTACTTGTTTCATCTGTAACTACATTCAGCCAGGTACTACAGGACTCTTAGAAAGAAATATTAAGGTGCGATGGTATTTTGCTGCTATGAAATATTGAAATACATTTTAAAATGTTGCATTTTCCTTCTTTAGCTTTGATCAATTCTTTGTTTTGGAAAGCAGAAATCTCATCTTAGTTGGCTTGCTCAGTTGAATGTGCACTTGGGCAAAATTACTTTGGCAAAGCGTTTACAAACAATGTTCTGTAACATCACTTAAACCTTTTCCCATCTTTGCCATACTAGAAGGCCATCCATATCATGTGCCAGAACCTTAAACAGACTTCAGATATTAATTGCAGTGCAGTCCATGATAACTGTAAAACTAGGTCCCATTTCTCCTCCAGTTCAGAGCTTCTAGATTCTTCCTTGGCAAGAAATATGGATACAATGCACCATTCTTTTTCAATGAATCTGATTTAGCTGGTAATATATCAGTTGTGTCTTGTCCGTCCACAGTTTCCTACTGTACTTCATGAGCATAAGCGGATGGAAAAATGGTGGAGGAAAGAACAGGTCTTTGACTAACTCAGGAAGCCAAATTCTAAATAACCTAACAAAACAGCAAAGCACACAGACCTACTATGTTTCTTTTGACCTGGATTTCTTCATTTTAGGTTAACTATGTGACAAGAGTAATATCACCTCTAGGGTTAACCGGAACATTAAGGTACTCTTTCAAGATCTGTGAGACACTGCTTCTGCTGCCTCTTTACCAGGATTTTGTATTGTCATAAAAATACCAACCCATTCAGATTAATCTTGTTTTCTGCCAAGAAGGCCATAAACTCCATGCAGCTTTCCCTTAAATGTACATGATCATACTGAAGTACATGAATGCAATGCTAAAGGAATATAAGTTTTTCCGTAATGAACACCACCTTTTTTTTCTTGCTTGCTCCTTAAAATTAAGTGGCTTAGCTAGTCACATTGCTGTTTCCAAAACAGATATTGCCTTAGCACAATATAGAAAATCTTGAACCACTAGCTTTAAATGTGACAAAAAGATGATGATTGATGTAATGGACATCTCTGAAGTGCTGAAATATTTGTCAAACTTTTCTATCTACCAGCTCGAATGAGCTTTTCAGAATTCCCTGACCCATGCGTCAGCAAACACAGTGCATCTGCCCCAAGCATATGTTTTTCTGGCAGAGACAAACAGACCCATCATTAGGATGATCTCCTGATTGCTCAGATATTCCATTTATGACAGATATTTCAGTGCCCTGATTTCAAATAATGATCTATTTTCATCTTCCAAATCTCAAAATACTATTTTCTTCTGCTTTATATTGCTGAAGAACATAGACTTGTTCCTGTAAGAGAGCCCACATCATTAAAGTTCTCCATCTGTGCAAGGTTGGGAGCATAAATGACCTGGGATAAAATGCAGCCAGTTTCCTTGATGGGCCATTATTTTTAATGGTCTCTTTCAGTTTGACTCAGGAATTTCATTACAAGCCATATGAGAGCAGTCTGATGGTCAAAACCAGACTCTCTTTAAATGCTAAAACTTCTCAAATTATAATTTCTTTCACAATAACATACAGTATGAATGCCTTACACTTAATGACATAGGCAAATATATAAAAAATGTATAAATGTCATCAATTTTTAAAAAATACTCAAGTATCATATAAAGTATTCACTTCTTAAGGAATACAGTTTACATAACCAGTCCTCAAAAAGCTTTGATAAAAATTTTCTGGGGGCAAAACTACACATTTAATGACACAATAAGTAACTGAGGCACTATTGTATGAAAAAAATTAAATACCTTTTATCTCCTGTGCCTTTCCTCACCCGCAAGTCATCAACCTGTCTTCTCAGGAAATACCTGAAAACACTAAGCAGTCAAACTGCTAAGCTATTGCATGTACATCTCAATAAATAAGTCTCGATAGTCTCCACTCATGCTGTATAGAAACTGTAACATGAATTCTTAGAGAATCTAGCATTAGATGAACAGAGAAAAATTTTAAATCATTTTATACAATTCTAACGGACAATTAAAATATTAATGTATTGGTTTGTGTATAGGACAATGAATCTATTGGTGATCCTCATTATTCTTCTCCCTCACTCTGCCTTGGTTTTTATCTAATTTGAATTTAAACGTAACAACATAACATTTACACATCTATGCTTCAAACATATGTGTGTATAAACATTGTCCTTGATCTTTTTTTGGGAAGGATTTCTCAGTCTCTGGGGTATGACTACACTCTATAGTGTGTGTCAGTTAAATTTGTCAAATATTGAGAACAATGGAAACATTTCTACTCATGTCTCATTGCACATCTTGGGTAGAAATAAACAGTTTCCACGGCTTTGCCCAGAAAATCTACGCTGAGATCTACGCTGCCATGTATTAGTTGTTGCAGTGAAGTTGTATTTTATAGCTTCAGAAACTGACTCCACACATCAAGGGCACTGTTGCTGTCTGTTGTGGGGGGCTTTGCTTGCCTGCAGGGATCAAACAGAGCAACCAGAAAACACCCCAACCCAAGATCTAGGCACTAACCACTGCAGGATCCTGATGATGAAACCAGAGAAAAGAAACAGCCCCTCCAAAAAACAATTCAGAGCCTGTGCTCTGAACTTAGGCTCCTCCAGGGCACATTTCCAAGCAGCTCTGTCTCTTCATTGCCAGCAGACAAAGCCTACAGTGATTAGCTTCCCAGCACTGCCACTGACCTGTGGAACGCCTTCCTCTGTAAACAAGACAGACCTCTCTCGCCTATCATTTGCTTCTCTGCTTTCGTTTTGGCCAAGGTCAAATACAGTAATTTGATGAGCATAGGACATGCTGCTGGCTTGCTTCTGACACAGCTGATGGCAACCATTAAACTAGATGGCCTCTGACTTTGATCTGTAAGACAATTGTTACAATCCCATACTTTTTAAGTCCACTGCTAACGAAGGGTTACAAAGACCTCCATCTTTCTAACAAACTTTCTGCCGCCAGGCTGATCAAAATGCTGACAGTCTGCCAACAAATTCAGTTCTCTGCATTTTCATTATTCTCTGCTGTTGTTTTTAAGACATTCAAAGAAATCAAATCTTTAGTGGGAGTGCTTCTTTTTTTTTTTTTTTTTACTTTTTTGTGTTTTGTTTTGGTTGAAAGATTTAATAGCTTTAGGGCAGACATCTTCAGTATTTTATGATAAAAAATGTGACCTCTAGTAAATAGCCTGTGCTGTTTTTTCCCCACTTCACTCATTTACTGCGAAGATCACGTACTGCACCTAAAGAATAGATTATCTTCCTGAGACATGTCACCTATTAACCTATGACTGCTGACAGTCCCAAGACTTCACTTTGAAACCATTTCTGCTACAGATTCCAAATTACACTTAGTTTGTCCAGGGTCTGAGAGCATGTCTGGTTAATAGGTATACTATTTTTTGAAAACAGTTAATAATTTTCATGTCTTGTGTGGTCTTTAATTCAATCTGGGACTGTAAACAGAACTGCTGTGATGCACAGAATGACATTTAAATCTTGCAGTTTCAGGGTGTAACAGGTAGTTATATTTAGCACTTGGAGCCTTCACTACGAGGTAGTTTTGTACTGAGTCTCTTCTTGGCCTGCAGAGTTTGTAATCTGCTGGAATAAGCCAGATGGGGTGGGAAGCCTCCTTCTGACCTATTGTACAAGCAAGTCTGCAAATGGAAGGCAGTGCTAGTGTTAATCCTCACAGCTGGGGATGGGCTTTTAAAAGGAGTTAAATCTCTGCAGAAGAGCATTTCTTCATGTTACTTGAGATAATTGCTGGAAAAGAAATAGAAGCAGAGGACAAACCCCCTAGCTCTTCAGACCACCGTGTTCTCTCTGAGATGATGCTTTCTACAATTGTGCTTGGTCAAAGCAAGTTCAGTCACACGGTAAGTGAAAACTAAATTTCTTCAGGTGCCTGTCTACTTTCTGGGTGCCTGGAAGCAAAGTGTGTGGCTCCTTAGGCCAGTGCTAAACAGCTGGGAGGAAGCTCAGAAACCCAGCTCCTGCTGCCTGGAGAGCTCTGAGGTCAGAAGGAAAGTGCTCTGTGAGTTTCATACTTACAGAGCTGAATAGTCCTGGGGTAGACGTTTTCAGGGGCATTAAAAGTCCACAGCTGTTTTTTATTTGTGTGTCAATATTCCTTTTTGAATCTGCCTCTGAGTCACATTTGGGAACTTTGACAGAACCGGCACTGCCTATATTAAATATTTGGCAGTAAGTTAGCACTTTCTATGCAAGAATATTCTAGTGCTTTGCAAACATTAATTACACTCTACAGCCCTTCTGAGGAAAGACAGAAAGCCAGCTCTGGTTTTGGAAGGCATGCTGATTTTGTTGATTGGCTGTATGCTGAAAGAAATGCAAAAAAACCTTTATGTTGCCCAAATATATAACCAAAGTAAAGCTAAAAGAAAAAGCAGCAAGATTGCAAAACCTGCTGCTTCAATGCCAGAGAGGAAGAAATGAAAATCAGTTTATGACTAGAAAGGAGTGCTTTGATGACTGGGAAGCTCACTTCACATATGCTACTTGATGGGTCTCTTTTTGTTAGTGTATATGACACTGTTTTGTCTAATTAGCCCTGACGTTTCTTTGGAGATTTTTATTTGATTTTTATGTACATATTGGAGAAGAAAACTCTGCCAATCCCTGGAAATCATGTTTAATTCAGAGTAACTATTAGCCCTTTGATGAACTGAAAGCATATTTAAAACATAGGTACCGTGCAGCAAATAAAATCAGGAGGCAAAAAAAGGAATATAGTTTATGTGCTCAGCAGCTCAACATATCAGGTACAGATCTGTGTCCTCACGTTCAATAACAGTCTGAGAGTAAACATACTGCAGTGGGACATTGTTCAGCAGGAAGAAAAAGGAGAAGCTCGTAGGAATCCCTCAGCGAAATGTGAGAAACCATAAACTTGTCCAAGACCATCTAAAAGCCATCCTCCATTCAGTCTGTGGTGGGGAAGTAGGTACCACAGTCCTCCCACGCTTCCCTGTAAGCCTGCACCTGAAGCAGCTCGTTCCTTGCTGGTTGTCATGGTCCCCATTACCAACATGTCCAGGTGAGATGTACTTTGTTCTTTAGTTTCTAAACACAACAGAAAAATTGACAGATATTATTAAGATAGAAACATATTTTAAATTACGTGTCTGTTTACTCATTCTTTTACTATAAACCCTTTTGCAACACATTGTTTTGTTGTTATAGTTTATACATTTCTTCTAATGATAATTGAATCCTTTTGGGTTTTCAAGGTGTATGCAAGGGATGTGGTTACTAATTCAGAATAAAAGTCAAACTGCTGGAAAGCATCTCGCTTGAGGTTAGATCCATGTTCTGCTTTAACAGAAAAAAGAAGCCTTTTGTACTTTTATGGTCTTTTACTTAAAAAAAAGAGAAAGAAAGATATTACAGAGCTATGATTTTACTTAGCTAATTAGAGATGGGATAATGCGTTGGACTGACTAAAATCGGTTAACACTGAATCAGTAAATCAGTTGTGTATGGCATTGAGCAACAATTTGTGGAAGCACTTGTTTTGTACTGTGAAACATTATAGTGGCCATAGTTGAATGAGGTACTCATGTTGGTCTGATTCCTGTTAATTTGGTGCATGGCACTTAGATAGACCTTGGCATTAACAGCCTAAGCAAGAACTAACACTAAAGAAATGGAAGCAGGACATTCTCTTTGAAATACAAGGTGTATCCAATAATATAAGGTAAATTATAGTATTGTCTCCCTTGGGAATTCAGCAATTTCTAAACTGTTAAATTCCAATTAGCTCCTGTGTGGCTATGTTTGTAAATGCAGCCTGAAGTAATGATTTCTTGACCCTTCAAACTTGACTTGTGAACTGCTCATCACCTACCAACACAGGCCTGATCCAGGTCTAGCCTCCTGCAGAGTTTATTGTGCCTTTATGCAGGTCACAGAAGGACAGGGGAAACCACTTCATAAATTAAGGTTAAAGTAGTGAGAAGTATGGTACTAGAGATGATGTAAAGCATACCGGTACACAGTAAACCGAGCAAAATCTTTTATTATTTTAGAGGCAGCAGAATGAGTTCAAGCAGTATCAGAATGGGACTCTCTGCAGCCATGAGGTTTTCCCTGTAGGCTTAGATGTCCTATCAATGGCTTTTATGATTCCTCGTACCATGGCCTGTGTTTATATTGCTATTCTCAGGATTTGAGTCCTTGACACCTTCTAAAACAAGAACTCTGCTTGAATTCAGCAGAGAGTTTTGAGCATATGTGAGTCACAGAGCAGGTTTATTACGAGGCTGAGTGTAAATCAGGGTTTTTACAGAATCACAGAATCACAGAATCACAGAATAGTAGGGGTAGGAATAGTAGGAAGGGACCTCTGTGGGTCATCTAGTCCAACCCCCCCGCCGAAGCAGGGTCACCTACAGCAGGCTGCACAGGACCTTGTCCAGGCGGGTCTTGAATATCTCCAGAGAAGG
>Ga0065711_1000782_pt1 | contig 55280 bp, 29 predicted proteins | sample Hoacrofraction12_FD_59098 | JGI IMG/M metagenome (GOLD analysis project Ga0065711, IMG submission 59098) | Hoatzin crop microbial communities from Cojedes, Venezuela - Epithelial fraction 12 v2 (version 2) | ecosystem: Host-associated > Birds > Digestive system > Esophagus > Crop | place... | reverse complement strand
AAAAAAAAAAAAAAAAAAAAAAAAAAAAAAAAAAGGTCTGGGCAAAGAGATCCCTTCTGGAGAGGCAAATTTTTGGTAATAAGTCTGCTCGGCTCTGTAGAGACATAGTGATAAAATGTGGTATTGTGTTAAACAGTTGCATCTTTAGCTTTTTCTTTGTGAGTGAAGGTCCTCTCCCCTTGGCACAGAAAAATGTGGAGAAAAATCTTTAATGTGAGATTCGTCTATGTAGTTTCAACCCAGAACAAAGATGTAATCAGCGTAAGAGAGACGGTGTCTAGAGGGGAGAGGTGAGAGTTTTTGACTTGTTTTCAAAATCATCCCAACATTGTATTTTCGAATTTTGTAAATGCAATTGAGCCAGAGAGCTCAAGTGCCAGGATTTCTACCTCGGTTTTGGGTCTCTGTTCTGGGAATCCCAGCTAAGGTGGGGCTCTGGGAATCTGAGCTTGAAGGAAACTTTTCTGGCTCCCTGGTTGCCTGTAGAGTGCTGGGAGCCTAAACTCCCACATCCCCCACTGGACTTTTATTGCCCTTATCAACTTTACCCTTTTTCACACAACTTCCAGGGACTTCATTAGCTCACTAATAAGTTGGGGGTGAATGAAGACTTCAGGGCATGTAAAAGCATACAAGTCATCTGTTCACATATAATGTTTTTCAGCTCTCAGTAGTGACTTTTTCGTTACTTATTTGATAGACAATGAAAATATAATCAAGCGCCAATGAATGTGACTGTGGTATGGCAGTCCTCACAATAAGCTTTATTTTTTAATGACCTTCATTCCACCTCAGTCCCTAGATTTTTTTCTTCAGAATATCTTATAGGAAATACTAGTCCTTTAAAAGCCTGGAAAGCCTAAGAAGCCACTGAAATCTGTAATTGAAATGCAAATGGGAAGCCCCTGGCACATCAAATCAATTTTGCTCTCAATAAGAAACGGAAATAGAATGTGACACGGAGAAGTCCTGATGCCCTACATAAAGGTAGGGCTTTTTAAGTGGTCTGGTGCAAAACAGAAATTCCTGTTTGCTGTAGTCACAGTTTTAAATAGCTCCATTATCAAGTGATAATGTGATGCAATTAACAGGCTGCTGTTTGGTTACTGAAGCCATTTTCTTCAAGGTATAAATCTCCCTTAAGACTATAAAACAAGCATTTCCGAGCTCATGCCTGCAGTGTCTGGCTTCACTGTATTTACAACTGCTCCAAAGAAATTCACTGCGGGGTAAGTGTCAGCTCCGTGACTCATTGCCCTGGTTTTACCCTGGTATTAGGATACCTGGGCCAGAGATAACCTCACCGTGCCCGGATTCATTATCGACGCCTGACTCTCATGATCACGTTTCAGTGTTTGATCCAAAGATCATGGAAGTTAATGGAAAGATTCACCTTGACTTCCCTACATAATTAGGGTGGAGGAGAGCAGAGAGGATTGAATTTTTAGGAACTGAATGATTCATGTAATCAATAAATAGATATAGTTAGCATAGTCAAACAAGGTATTCTGAAAAGTTTTAGAGGGAACTTAACTTTCTATCCAAAACTTCCCTGGACAGGAAGTTTTGAACCAGATACAGGTTTTTATATGTATTATTTGTCTTTCAAGAACCATTCTATTGAATTTTATTTGAACTAACCCAACTTAAACTGATCTACTGTAATTTCATCCAGAGACCAAACACGAAGCTGGACAGTGATATAGATTTTCTGATGTTTCCAATCAGAGTATAGATGATTCACTTCCTAAAAAATAAGAAAACAATCATTTAACAAACAAAGAAATATTTTTTCATTGCAAAAGTGCCTTCTGCAGGATTGATGTAAGAACCGGGAGGTTGCAAGGGCGAGACCCCTGGCAATAAGGACCACATGTGGTCAGAGCAGGGTCGGTGGAGCCATTGTGGTCTTTGAAAGGTGTCATGGGGTCAGCCCAGGAAAGTCCTCCCAATTTCTGTCCCCTGTCCCTAATTCTGCTCAAGTCAGATGTAATGCTCTTCCCCGTGTGCCCTGACGGCCCTTCTGCCTGAGGTGCAGAGCCTCTTTTCTCAGCTCTCGATCAAAATACACCTTGAGTGGCATGAAGGAGGCTGTGCTGTGATGTGCTTCATGTATGTTTATGTCTGGAAAAGAATAAAATCTCTGTACAGTGCCATTTAAGATGTTGAGAGCTGGCTGGCATGTGTGACCTTGATGCACAAAATGCCATCTTCACTTTGCCTGTTTCCTCTCTTAGTAGAAAATAATTAAATCAGTGGGAGATTTCAATCCAAGAGCAACCTGCTCCACTGACATGAACAGAAATATTCTGGTGATATCAGTGCCTTTGGATCACACTTGGGAGTCCTAATTCTGCATGATGCTGAGTACCCTTCACTGTGGTTAACCCAGGTTAACCTTCCCATGAGGAGTCTGGGAAGCTCCACAGCTTCTAGGCTATCAGTCTCAGAAAGCATTGCCAGGGGGTGTTGCAGAGGAAAGTGTGACTGCAATGCCGGTAGCCACATGCCTGACTGACCCAGGAAAACACACTGGCATGGATTGTCAGGTTTCTGTACATGCCCCTGGTGTGTACTCAGCTGATCAGCATAAGCTGAAATCCTAGTTGTTAGCCTGAATCCAATGAGACGGGGCAAAGCTAATGCATCTGCATTTATCCATGCATGATTGTGCTTTTCCTCACTGCACAGGCAGATTTTACCTCTATCATTTGCTTCTGGGGTGCTCCACAAACAGAACAGAAACAATCTTTGTTTACTGGTCCTGCTAAAGTCGTGCTTCATACTGATTTGTTAATCATAAGTCTTTTCTGATACATCAAGCTTATTTGCATAAATTGCGTAAAAGTGTTATGCAGCAGGAAAGGAGAAGGAAAGGACTGAAAATGCTGTTGTTTCAATCCTGCAGTATTTCCAATATGAGCAGTATTTTACCTGATAAATTACTGTCTATTACGAACTGTGCTGCGTATGTTTGTCCCCTCTTAGTACCCATTCAACAAACTGAATGTCTTGCTGTGGGTTAAATGCAATGTCAGATCATGCTGTCTCTCAAGAGAAATATATGAATGGGTGTTTATTTCACTGGAAAAAAATGATGCACATTCTCAGGCCATTAGGGAAATACCAGTAAAAGTTATATGGTATGAAAAATATAGGACCTGGGTTTGCAAGCCCACATTCAATCACTGTAGCCTTGAACAGCAGGTTGAAGTCAGAGAAGGCAGTAAATTCAGCCATGGCTCTTTAACCAGCAGAGCCAGAAGCATGGATCTTGTGCCAAGAAATAATTTAAAGGTGAGGAAATTCATTTCCAAAGCTTATTCAAAGATAAATAGTAAAAAACCTACTGTATGTAGAGGTTCCAACCCTCATATGTTGACAGGTACGGATGTGAATCTGAACAGGCTCTGGGATCAGTGTGTATGAGAGAGGAGCTGTGTGCTGTGCTGAGCGTGCTGGCCATTGCTCAACGCAGCATCCCAGTGCGGCTCTGACTTTGCTTGTCCTCATGATCCTGGGTGGACAGTCCATGGGAGAGAGATTTTTGGAAAGGGTAAATATCGCATATTCCGAAAACAACCGCCAGCTGAAGTCTGTGGGAATAAGCAACATGAAGGCTTCTCCCTCTGTGAACAGAACCTCTAAACTGAGTAAAAGAAGGCCACAGGGAAAAGAGGAGTAAAGTAAAATTTAGCCCATCAGAATAGCTGACCCACACTTATTCCCGTGTGTACTGTCCTTTGTTGGAGATAAAGTCTAAAGTTACCTATTCCGCTATGTTTTTGGGAGAGGTCTTGCACCTTCTTGCCCTAAAAAGCACAACACTGCTGAGTTTTGTTAAAAAAAGGCATTAATCCTGGCTGATCTTAAGCTTCGGAAGTAAAAAGTCCAGCCTTGCTCCCACACAAATCCCACTCCTGCAAACTTGAGATGCATGTGATGTATAGCTTGGGGATAAATACGGGAGGGGAATAAAAGTGTATTTGCCCATAAAAGAGCAAGCCTAAAAATAAACATGGAAGAAAAGGACCTGGAGATCTGCTGCACTGTCACTGGGTTACATATTTCCACAGAACCACAGAATGTCTCAGGTTGGCAGGCACATCTGGAGACATCTTGTCCAACACTGTTCAAAGGACCGTCAGTGAGAGCAGGTTAATCAGGGCCATGTCCAGTAAAGTTTTGAATATCTCCAAACATAGAGACTCTGCAACCTCTGTCTTCCAATGTTTGAGCACCCTTGTAGAAACACAGGCCTGAAAATTACCTCCTGAATAATCACACCTGATTCCCACATCATATAAGATCCTTCATCGACTGGTACAAACCCATTTTGGCATTGTACAGATCTATTTTTATTACCAAGCTGTTCCACTTCTTCTGATGACAAGAAATCTTCTTGCTGTTTCCAAGCTGAGCGTATTCCTAGCCCATTTGCTCCTGTGCCAGCACTGCTGCCAGTTTAGGTAGTTCATCCTGCTCTTTGGCACTTCCCTATGCTGCAGAGAGCTGCCATGTCCCTCCTCCCTGCCCGTACATCTGACATCCCTTGCTGCATCCAGGCCCAGGAGACTGCTGGCCTTAGAGCAGTTTAGAGTGAGCTCCAGGTTGGTCTATATGACCTGGCACAGAGCCTCGTACCTGGGGGCTCTTGATCACAGCAACACAAAATTGCTTCATCATGATCAGCGTGTGTAGCTTTAGACTTGATTATTTCCTCACACTCCCTCCTGCCTCCCAGTGAGGACCATAACTCATGCAGTCCTTGACCGCAAAGGCTAAGGCCTTTGTATGTAGTTAATTCAGTATTTTTGCAAGTCTACTTTGATTCAAGTAGGTTTTAAAAATTTTCTTTCTTTTAATGAAATATTTCCCTTTTGCTCCCAGCGACTGTGGCTATGCTGGAACAACACCAGTCTGAATACTGGTGCTAGGCATGAATGAAGGTCTTTCAGAAAAGAAAAAATCCATTTATTCAGCTAAACCTCATCAAAAGAAGCAAGCTCAGTTCTAGCCTCACAAGCACGCACACAGAAAGTGTAATTCTTTCTCTGCCAATACTTGGAAAATCCTGCAAACCTGCAGCTGGAATGCAGCGCAAAGTCTGACCACAGAAACAAAGACGGGACTGCAATAACTTCCAAACACCAGCAAGGGGAGATGAGGCTACTCTGCAGCACTTTCATAATACTTTCTAACCACTGACAAGGTCGAGTTTTGTTTACTTGCTTTCCTCTACAAAACGAAACTTATGGTTTGAACGAAGACTCCCTCTTGCACAGGCATTTGACAGCAGCTTAATTGTAGCTAATAAGCCATGAGAGTAAGCTTTACCTCCTGTAGCTCAGGGATCCTGGTTGTCTCTCTGAGTGAAGAGAAAGCATGTAACGTCTCCTGTTTGGAGGGTGACACTGGGACAATGTCTCCCCATACATCCCCACCACCCCGTGCATCTGCAGAGAAGAGCTATTGTACGGGGTCACAGAGCATATGTGCAGCCACACAGAGCAGGGCAGGGGTGTGCCATCTAGACACTGTCCCTCCATGGGGAGCAGCCCCTTTGGACATTCGCAGACACAGCCACAGCCCCTGGCCCAGCACCTCCCCAGCCCGGCCAGGAGGGCAGAAGAGGTTTGGCAGGTCCACGATCCCTTCCCTTACCAGTGCAAACCTCAGTCCATCACAGGCCTGAGGAAGTGCATGAGACAAGCACAATAAGGCAAAAAAATACCCAACAAAATCTTTGTAGCATGTCATTGCCTTCTCTGGTTCAAGCAACACCAAAGGTGTGACTGAGCTGTGGGTCAGCCTCCGTTCCATCACTGCACACTGCTGAGCAAACCAGGTGTAAGCAGACATCACCTGCTAGCGATGCATCAGCTCTTTAGCTCTGACTGATACTGATGACAAGCACAAAGGCCAAAATCTCTTATGGGTTCAGTCTGGTCACAATTCACGCTGCTCTGTGTCATCCAATTCTGATATCACAAAACAAGCATTAATAAACCAGCTAGACATAGGATTGTGACCCCTCCATTGAGTTTATTCTGTAATAGTTGACTAAGGCCTTCAGTACTTTCGCCCTCACTGATCACTTAAGAAATATTGCAGGCACAGAGAGGCCTGAATGATTTGAGAACAGCCACACATGAGGCTGGAAGCAGCACAAGGTGTTGAACACAGAGCCTGGACCTTTCTGTGCTAATCGAAGGATCCAGCTTTGGATCAATCTTCATTTCAGAACTGCACTGCAAAAATATCTAATTCCATGGGAGCTTCCACAGTCTTTTTATTTGATCAGCACTGATTGTGTACATTATTGCAAGACAAAAAAAGCAATCAGTCAAGGCTATATCTTTGTTCTCTTGCTCACACTCTTATCGCTCCATCTCTCTCTCTCAGTGCTTTCACGGCCCTCATAACAATAGCATGTAAGCATCTCATATTCTTTAATGTACATGTCTTAACAACAGTCCATCGAGATGTGACAATATTATCTTTCCCATTAGCAGACTAAGCACGAAGCAAATCAGTTTCATATTCAACAGAACTGTTTAAAGTCTTACACTCGATAGCTCATTCCCAGGGATAACAAATAAAACAGCATAAGCAAAGTGACATCAGTGGGAGTTACTTTCTCAAGCAGATGTTAGGTGCCTGAATACACTTGTTGTGGTAGATGGACACGAATTCTCCAGGCCTCAGCATGAGGTCTCTGTGGGAGCCAACATTTAGCCCAATGTCACGTTTCAGGTCAATGTCTTGTCCACCAAACGATCGTTGGAGAGCAGTGCTAGCAAAATGCTCTAGTGTGAAGAGGAGAAGAGGAGAGGTGGGACTTGCTGTGCTTCCAGTGACACTAAGGGCTGGAGCAGTGTGAACATTGCCAGTGATTTTAGTTAAAGACTGATGATTTTTTTTGCCCAGCTAGCATTCCCACTTGTGTGAAATCTTTGGGGAACAGAGGAAATTTCAGTATTATCAGCGATTGCCACCATTATTTTAAAAAGTCTTCTCTTGGACTTCCCAGACTCTTACATTGCCATGCTGAGCTTGCAATGTTGCCAGTTTGCCGCCTCGCTCTTCTGCAACCACTTGATTTCAGAAGCAAAGAAACTATCCAGACTAAGAGTCAGGGGAGGGGGGCACAGGGGCAGGGAGAGGGTTCAGCAAGTCAGACCTGAAACAGGAGTACAGCTCCTCATTCTTATAAATGAAAGGCAGCAGGGTACTCATCTAATGGGACACCAGAGCTACCTTAACCCCCAGCTAAGGACTGTTGTCATGGTTTGCATAAAGTGGCGTGGCAGAGTAGCCCGGTGTCTGTCTCAATTATTTGTATGGCATCCATTGTAATAGTAACTGAGAAGCCTCATGATCTTTCATGTACATGTCCATACAGTAACCAGGTAAAGAGGTTTTATTCTGCTCCCTTTTTAATAGGAAGCTGTACTGAGGACAAAGGAGATTGAGAGTATGTCTCCAGCAATAGATGCAATACACAGGCAAGTTTGTATTTTCTAAATTAGACATTTATAACTATAATTTCAGTGATGGGGTTTTTACTTACTGAAAACCTACCCAGTGCTCCAGGTGGAAAATACATTAAGATTTATGCTTGGATGTAATGCCAGTAATGAGAGAAGCATGGAAATACCTTAGTTGGATAGATGTTGGAAGAGTCTCCTTTCCAGCAGGCATGCCATTAGTAGAGCACTTACTGCTACAGCCACGCAAAAGACATTAAATCTATTTACACAACTCTAATCCACCTCTGCCTGAAAGCAGATGGTAGCTTGCCCAGGCCAGAAGTAAAATTTCCAATAAATTGGACAATTGTTCCCAAAACTTCCAAAATACCCACACACCTACTGCATCTCAGCAGAACCAGACAACCTCTCATCCATTTGCAGTTGGAGATAAGAAGTCCAAAAGAGTTGCATCAGGTGTTTTGAATTCTCCTTGCTGAATGAAGGCAGATTCTTGATTATTAAATATTTACTAGATATCTAACACAGATCACACATCTGGCCTGAACATTTCCCTTGAAGCTAACCTTGAATATCTTAAAAATACTTAGGTCTCTTTGATTGAGCTATACTCTTTAAGATGATAAAATGTGAGCAAAAGATATAATTAATGGGCTGGTTGGTTACATGAATATTCGTCCCTGAAGTATTATGGCAACTTTTCGTCTCTTAATACCTGAGCAATTTTGTTGAAGTAGTTGACTATTGTTTTATGCATTAATTTGAGGCTTGAGGCAGGAAATGCTAAAAAATGAAATCGATTTCTCATTCAGGCCCCAAAAGCCTTCTACAGCAACCTTACCTACTCTCTGAGGACTCTACAATACGCTGAGAAAAAAAACATTTTGTGGGAGTCTCTGCTCTATATCCAGGCAGCACTCCACCTAGTTTTTAAAACATCTTTTGAGGAAAAATATCTGATTATAAATAAGGAGAGCAAAGTTGTGGATAAATATTCCAGAACTATAGCTAATCAATTCTGAACACATAAGACACAAGCATCTCACCAAGCTGGTGCATGTATAGAATCCAACCCTAATTAGCTCTGTGTGTGAATTTTGGATTGCTGAAAAACCATGTGTTGTTAATTTAATAAATCTTCATTAATGTTGCAGGTAGCAGTGACTGCCACAAGAGCCATTACAAATTGACCCTTTTCAAATCCTCATAATCCCGCACTGGAGAGATATACCTAATTTGGCTCATTAAAAGTAAACATTGATTGACAGGACCACTGGGATCCTCAAAAGGGCTGCGCGGTCAAAAAGAATCACTACATTCCTGATCTCCAGAGCATCAGCCAGTTGTTTGTTGCTGCTGCCATGGTCCACACAATCAGCAGGAAAATAGCTGACAGCAAGTAGTGCATAAGGTAGCAAGGGAGGGTGTGGGGTTATGTTTGCAGGTAAAAGGCCTTAAACATGGCACATAGGCACGATCAGGTCACATTCACTTTCACATTGCTGGTGGGCAACATACACCACAAATAAATACGGAGATATGGGAATTAAGGACCTTTGAACTGTGATTTACTCTTGTTAAGACTTTGGGGATGTTTCTGCAATGTTTAGGTTTTGTAAGTCATTAGCACCTGTGCAAAATGAGTGTAGGAAAACAGGGGCAAATCAATAGTATATTACATAGGCATCAGTAATTACACAGCAGTGGAGAACTGGGCCTTGGGACTTTTCAGTTATTTTCTGTTTCAAATTATGTTCAGACACCATTTGGGAAATCATGTTTTAGTCAAACACCACGTATTTTGATTAGTGTGTGTCAGTGATAGGAAGGTAATCAAATAATATGGATCTTTCTTAAAAAAATCTATCAGTCTCTAAATCTCTATTTCTGAGTCCAAGCCAAAAAAAAAATTTATTAGCAGATTACATAGCTTGAATGTTTCTCTCTGGAACGCCCATGTCACTTTGAATGCTCAGACTTTGCCCTGGACATCTAATTCAATGCACAAATTTCAGTGTGTAATTTGCCTGCTTTTAAAGTCAGACTCCAACATTTTCTTTCATAGAACACATAAACTTATTTAATCCTTCTGTATTCCAGAACTACACAGAGACATGAGCACTTTAATGACATCCAAAAACCCTGCTGCACATCGGGAGAGTTCTGGTAACTGTCTACATAAGTGTTCCTAGTGTGCAAGACAACAAACAATAATGTGACCTAGTGTAGATCTCTCAGATCAGCGTCAAATAAGTTGAACTATCTCTTAGTTGCCATGATCAGTGAGAGCACACATGAGCAGTTACTCTGGACCTGCCAGTGTGCAGTCACTTGCTCAGCTGCCAGAGTTGCATAGCTTGTCTGAGCCCTTTGCGTCATCTGCTGCCTTTAGTTCTCCTGTACCAAAAATCTCTTGGGTGACTAGGAGCCACAGGAGGTTGTCCCAGTTTGTCCCCCACTGCTTGCTCTGGTTTCTCATGGATGCATGAAGCCCAGATGCAGAGACATTCCCATGCAAGGATACAGCAGCTCTGCCTCCTCCAGGACAGAGGGCAAACACTTCTGTGGGGCTGCGGTGGAAGCCTGGGAGGCACTTCATGTTTCACTGCAGCTTGAATGTGGTAAAGAAGTGGAAGTGTCAAAAAAGATTAGTGTGTCAGTGGTTAAAAAGATTGTGGCATGAAGGGACTGAGGGCTGCCAAAACCAAAATAACAAGCAAATGTCTCTGAAGGCACTCCTGATGCATCATTTTGACAGATGTGCAGCTCTTTGTTAAATGTAAGTAACAGGGGGGAGGGAGCTCTTCTGCAACGACCTTCCTGGCCTGGGACTGGGAGTAGATTCGGAATGGACTGAGCAGAACTTGTAGTCAAAAACAGCTGCCTTCATCAGATCAGAGAAGTTTCTGGCAGTCTGCCACTGCACCCGTGCAAGCAAAAGGGATGGGTCTTAACACGCAAATAACACATCTTTTGCAGATTCGGACCTCAGCAGGACCCATGGGTTTGGATATTGGTGACCGTGTGGCACTCAGCATGGGAATCCTCCCCTCTGACCCACTGTTGGAGGATCTGCACTGTCGCTGGAAAATGCCTGGATACTCCTAGCTTGAAGGTTTGGAAACTCCTGCCAGGAGCTCACAGAGACCCACCGCAGGCCGCTGCTAGCGGCCAGTATTCCTTAGCTCCCTTTGCTGACAATGGGGATGGAGACATTTATTCAGAAGACAGGTCAGTTCACTCTCTGAATTCAACCCTTTCCTCCCATACTTGTGTGAGGAGCACCAGAAGAAGAAGTTTCCACCTTGACCAAGCAGAAACGCTCTTCCATTCCTGCTTTCTCCAGTCCACCACCCTCCCAAGGATCCTGCTCGCAACCAGCACCCACTTTGGCCCAGACTTACCTCTCTTTATGGCTTAGTCTAAGAGTTGTGCTGTGGGACTGCGAGCTGTGTCTGACAGGGGTGCCTCTGTATTTTTGCTGCACCTCTGAGGTGTGCTGTGCATCCTTCTGCTGCTCTCCGTACCTCCGCCTGCCTGGTGGGTGAGCTCCAGACCATTTGCCAGGAACGCGAAAGCCTTGAATGGCAGACGGGATATCTTACACTTCTCAGACAAGTGCTTTGTAGGAATCTGACAAGGTAATAGTGAAAAAAATTAAAACCCACAAAGGTAAACACAGTTTGTTATTATTGTCACTTGTGTTTCTGCCTGATTTCTTTGGAGTTGGTTTCCTGACAAAATAGAATGAAACCACTATGCTAGATGTGCATCACAGCCTGTGCAGTGCATGGGCTGCCTGCTGCTTCGCATATATTAATTGAGAAATCCTTGGGCAAATTGCCACTCAAACCACAACATTGCTGACAAATTCAGCAGTTGCTGGTACTCCAGCTGCATGCAAAGAAGCTGAACGAGACTGATTACTCTGTGCAGCTATATCTGCAGAAGGTTGATTATATGGTTTGCCTCCTAATTAAACATCTAAACATCCATTTATCGAGGAAAGTGAAATTGAGGAATCATAGTTTACAGCAGCCTTGTGTGGAATAAGAGAGCCAGTGTGGAAATTCCTGGACCACAAGGACATTATACTGGCCAAGCCCTCTCCAAAAATCTGTTTGGAGCTCACATGCAGTTTGGCATAGTGAATGTGTCCTAAACCTTGTCAGTCTTTCATGAGCAAGGGGGAAATTAAATCACATGTGGAAGAAGCAAGAAAATCAGCTTCTGTATCAGCTTCTGGTATGGACTGGGATGGAGCTGTGATCATGAGCAGGACATGCCACAGCATCGTGTCTGCTGGCAGCGTCGCAGGGACTGCTCGACAAGCAGCAGAGGGACTTTCCGAAATGATGCCTCAGTGGAATGAAAACCTCTATCCCAGCAATCACTCCAGTCACTCCTGAAGGACTGAGAGCAAGAAGCTCAGCACTTAGAGGAAGAGAGGCAAGGGGGAGGGAGGGAGAACTTCGTCTGTAATGTCTTTTTTCTTGTTCCCTCACTGTCTTGCCTCTCCCTGACGCTGAACCAGACATTTGCAAGCACACCCAAACACAGAAATTACCATATGAGCTCAGCAGGATATCTGGGAATGATTTTCCCCATCACAGCTACGCATTAGGTCTCATCCTAATCTTTAGCATTTAAATAGTATTATTTCTGATGTGAATAATTAAAAATCAAAGTAAAATGGCTCTACCATTTCTTCTGTGGAAGAGCTGTAGAAGATAAAGGATGTTGCTGTGAGAATAAATGACTCTAAACTAGCCATCAATAACATTAAACGTGATGATTTGAACAAGAGAAAGTCTGAAAAAGGTTTCTGATGGATGCTGAGGGCTGAGAGTTACTACGTTGTTGTTTGTGTGAAGGCTGGTGCATTTCTAAATGAAATTGTGTGATATGATTGCCTGTAACAGTGGGATGGATTTAATGCCTGGTGCATCCTTTTGCATCTAGGTCACCATTCAGCAACTGTTTTTTTAACAACTGTCATTTTGAGAAAACACAATCTCCATGAATGATGTTAATATCCTGTCTGATCAAAAGGTGCTAGGGAAAAAAAGTCACTAACAAAAAAGAACCAAAAAAAATCTTTTATTTCAGTTTTATTTCACTTGGGTGGAGTCCTGCCTTGGTGGTAGTATTGGTATTACTATTGTTGTTGTTGTTGTTATTGTTGTTGTGGCGGCTATTATTATTCACCTCAGCTAAGTCACTTGCACAAGCGTGGTACAGTTGATGGAAACGGGGTGAGTGAAGGGTTGATGGAAAGAAAGGCTGAGCAAGATCAACATCACTGAGATGGTGATACCAAGAGTGAGGGGAGACATATTAAGGAAGTTGTCTGGGGTTCAAGGGAGGACTGAATGAAGGAGGCAGGTCCTGAAGGTGAAGGTGGCAGATACAGTTAAGCTCAAAAATTGCTTTCCTGTGCCTTCCATCCCATTGGTTGCTGAATATACCAGAACAGTCCTGAATCACTCAAAAAAAATATTAAAAAGACCCAGAACATACCCCACAGAACCTCAAACTACTTGATAGCTTTCTTCTTGGGTAACAGCTGGTGTGTTTGTCCCTTATGCCCATGGCAAACTGAGGACAGGTGTCTCAGCTGGCTGCTCCAGCAGACCGTCACCCTCCCCACAGGCCAACGATGGTCAGCTACTCGTGCGATTCAAGTACACATTTTAGCTGCATATTTAAAAGCCAGTTTTCCTCCTGGTCTTTCTGAGATCATAGTTATTCCAGTCTGGACTAGAAACGGAAACTTTGCACAAGCCTCTCTAAGAACAGGTTAGAATTCTCTAACAGACAATGCCTTCTTTAAATACAAAGAAGGAAAACTAGCTTTTTTGTTACACTTTTTTGAGTTGTGTGATTATTCTGCTTTATGATCATGCTCAAGTTCATGTTTGGGCAAGTTGATCTAAATTAGCACCTTTCATTGCATTTAGCAGCTCTACTTCCATTTGTAGCTGAAGCCAGACGAGGATCTATTGAATTGCTACTCAAAAGTCCACCTCTTACTTCAAACATAAGACCTAACCTCCATTTTCCATACAGCTCTTTGTTAGAAAAAAGGCCACCGTATAAACACAGCCCATCATTACAGTGTCTGTGGTAGAAAAGATGGTATTTTCAAAATTAAGGGGATGATATAAGCACCAAATGATTAGGACAAGGCACAATCCATTCATGGCAAATATATACATCTTAGCTCCAAATGTAGTGGTGAGAAGAATCTGTTGCATATCAGAGATGAAAAGAAATGACAAAAATAATGAAACAAATTGCACAGTACTGGGTTGTTAAATATTATTGCCCTATGAGGAGCCTAAAGTAAGTAATATTAAGAGCTGACTATATGTGGCTTTCTGTAAATGACAAGCATACGGTTTAAAGGAAACAGTAGTCACTTGAAGTTATCAAGTTTATGTAAATAAAGAAAACAGATACAATAGAGTCTTTAGAACAAGTTTCTCTAAGAATAAAGCAGGCCACAAATGGTTCAGTAATTCCCAAGGAGCTGGCTGGGGCTGATTGTGCTATTTAAGCAATGTGTCTCATAGGTTACTAATGTGAGCAACAGTCTGCCTGCTGCATTTTAAATTACCAGCCACTGCCAGCCCATTGTTTTATGCGATTCCTGCTCTGAATATATATATTTATTCATAAATATCTGGCTGTTCAGTGAGTCTCCCTCCACCTTGTGGAATTCACTAAACAGTGTGCTTCTCTAGCCAACTCGCACCAAACATGCCCTGCACAAGTGTCTATGAGCTTCCTTCAGATGTACCAACAAAGAATCATAAAATCATAGAATGCTTTGGGTTGGAAGGGACATTTACAGGTCATCTAGGCCCTACCTACCTGCAGTGAGCAGGGACATCTTCAGCTAGACCAGGTTTCTCAGAGCCCCGTCCAACCTGGCCTTGTATGTTTCCAGGGATGGGGCATCCGCTACCTCTCTGGGCAACCCGTTCCAGTGTTTCACCACCCTCATGGTAAAAAAACGGTCACTTCTGACCTGTAAATCCTGAAAGACATTCAAAAATCAGTCGTTAAATGTTGCAGTTGGTCACCAGACCTCTGTCAATAGCAGAAGGGCTACAGCGATGTTTGAAGAAGCAGGAGGGATAACACTCCAGCCTGAGACAGGCTCCTCCCCCGGTTGAGAACTCAGGTTAGAAACTGCCCTCGGGGACATGGCTTGGTTTGTCATAAGCTAGTGTCACAGCAATGGCACTAGCACAGTCCCAAACTGAATGCATGCTCTAAAATGCTGTTATCCGAGGTAATTTCCTGCACCGCAGGTTTCACTGACTATGTAAAAAAAGGAGACTTTCAGCAAATGAACACCCCCAGTGAAGGAACGGATGCGCTGCAGAAGTGACATGGTGGCTCTCCACAAACACCACCAGAGCTGAGCATATGTGAGCCAGCAGCAAGTGACCTGCACAGTGTTAGTCCTGCAGGTAGCAGTGGTGTCAATGAAACAGAGACATTGGGATGGGGGATCTGACCATGATCTCCCTCTGTGCATGGACAATGAGCACCGCGCTGAGCCCATGGACCAGGAGCAAAGCCAAGGCTCCCAAGAACGAGAGGCCACCTCTCCATCGCATAACCCACCAGGAAAGCGGGTAAAGGCAAGAAGGAGGATCTATCCCCCTCTTAATAATAAGCATTATAGTCATTCTGAGGACTGGGCGGTGATGAAGCAATCATAATAGTGATCAGCTGCCAGATGATGTTTGCAATGCTGTGACACTGCGTCCAGATCTGAAAATTTCACCATGCAACACCACCCTCAGCCAGGGGATCATGCCAGGAGTAAAAGTCCCAATAAAGAACCTCATGGCCTGTGCTGAAAAAACGGGGATTTCATAGGGCTGATAAGACTAAGGATTAATGCCTCTTTTTTCTCTTTTTCACTTGTGTCCTGTGTTTGAACGAGAGTTGAATGCTTTGTGAGATGAAGACTTCAGCATACAGTGAATTTCTGAGCAGAGTTATTACCTTTGGTGCCTGGAGCAAAAGCGCCCCTTGGGATGTTTGACAGGATATAATGTCTGACTTGATGATGGAAACAAAAGAAGTCCTCTCCATGGCAGATTTAGTCTCTTGAATTTACTGATAACGCACTCTCTTCCAATAAATCACAATTCCACTTCACCCTCTCACGTGGCTGTTCTGTACACTGATGACATACACGGAAATGCAAATCTACTATAAAAGTAAAAGAAAATGTAAATTATGTTCTGATAAACAAAGGGAGGCTCAGAAGAGGGGAAAGAGCCTTGGTTTATATTTAAAATGAGCTCTCTGAAATACAGTTACAGAAAGAGATGTAAAGAGGTGCCAGTGCAGGGCACACACAGCTCACCTGGGCAGTTCTGCTCCAGGACTTAGATATGCAGGTTAGTTTGCACTCTGGTAAATCCTCCTTGCCTTTCCCCTTGCAGTCCAACAAATTCAAAGTAAAGAACTCACATTCAGTGAAAGGTCACCTTGAAGAGATCTACCCCTCCCATACCTCCCAGCAACAAGTGTCAGAATGTCATTCTGGCCTTCAGGAAAAAAGTTTTCTCTGGCAGAGCATAGCATAGGGGTGATCCAGCTGGCTGGGTGGAGGCATCTGCGTCAGAGCTAGTCCTGCATGCTATGGGGGGGAGGAACAGGCACCTGCAGGACAGGACTCATCTGATGCTGATGTAGACTTTTAAATTAGGGTGGATTAATGGCCCCCAAAAGCACTTGTTTGTCTCCCTTGACTACAGTGGGAGGCTGGGGTGACGTACTGATGTAGGGTGTCTGCAGGGCAGTGAATGCAGAGCAGCTGAATCCTGACTTTGCAGTTAGTGAGAGAAACTCTGCTCTTGGGGGACAATTCCTACACAGGGTGAAAGCACTCCTGCTTTTACTCCATTCAGACGAGCATGGATTTGCTGCTGACTTTTGCCAATTGGATGAAATGAAGCAGAGTTGAAATGAAACTGGACCTTTCAAAGCTTTTGCGCTTCAGGCTGGTGAGCATGGGAGGGATCAGGAGAGGGAGGGAGGAGATGCTACATCTACAGTACTGTAGCCTGTATCTGATAGGGATGGCGGGGAGTAAAACTGAAGTCCTGGTCCATGCCCTGTTCCCCTGGCCATGCAGCAGAGCACTCAAACCCCTGCAGCCTGTGGTTCCCAAGGCAGCTGAATCTGAGGTGCACCCAGGAGTGAAACCTCAGACACGAGCTCTTTCTACTAACCCATTCGCCCTCAGAAACCCTCTGTTCCTTCCTCTCATCCCAGCCCTTGCAGGGAGCCCGGGAGGTGGCAGGTGCTCCCCAGTGCTCAGTGAGGGGTTTCTGGAGCTGGAAGCCCAAACGAAGAGCACAGATTGAAGGAAATCAGGCTGTGTTAATCTATCCTAGGGTCTCGGCTCTCCCTAAATCAGCAGTCTGTACAGTCAGCCACAGCCTGCCTCTACATTCTTATATATCAAACCTGAATGAAATGCTGAGAGAAGAGCCGGGTTTCATGCACTAATTCAAGAAGCAGCCTGGGTGAAGGGACATCAAGTTAAAGTGCGTCCTTCCTCCACCTCCCCACTTCACCCAGCTCCCCCATCCCAACAGCAAACTGGAGCACAGCCAGCCTCCCATAACAAAGGGCAGGGTGTGCAGGAGCTGGGGTGATACATGGACCCAGGCTGCAGGCCAGGCACGCACAGTAGAAATGCAAAACCCTCATCCCCTCCATACGCTTGCATTGCGTGGGCGAGGAGCTGTCGTGCGTGACAGATGAGAGCTGCAAAGTAGGCAGGTCAGCGCTGTGACGAAGGGTCAGTGCTATTTCGATGGCTCTAATTATAGTGTTGGGAAGGCTGGAAGCTGCCAGACTTGATATGGGAATAATGTGGCACAGGACCTGTAGAGTAAAGACACTTGTTGTTTTGTTCTCGGTTGCTTAATCCAGGGACAAAGCCTTCGAGGAAGGAAAAACAACTTTAAGGTTGTAAATGAACCCCAGGAATTCTGAACATTTATATAATTAGACACAGAAAAAAAATCAAGGCAGCCTTGTGTTTATTGCACTGGCTCTGTCTCCTGTGCTTTTGGCACTGTAGTTTTTCAGCTGAGCTCCAGCCAGTTGACTGGGCTGTTAAATATCCTTCAGCGGGACAAACAGCTGAGGAAGCCCTGCAGCTCACTCAAGCACAGTGCCTCCGGTGGGTGTTGCTCTTCGAGAGGGTTCAGGCAAGTACATGGCTTTATATATACCGCGATATTCCTCTGTGCTACCTGCTCCGTACTCTGCTCTGCATTGCTGCAAAACTTCTGCAGGGCTGCTCTGTGGTGTTACAGGACTTACAGCAACACTTCCCACAGCTTTTATGCTCTGGTTATTCATGGTGTGCTCTCCCTGCGTAGTTGTGAGCTACACAGCCTGCAGAAGCCTTTGGTTGAAGCATCTCAGAGCAGTCACCTGCCCTAGGTAGCAGGGATTTTGCGGGAGGTGGGCTGAGCAATCAGTTGACCCCGGTACTCAGCTCTGCTGCTGGCATGCTGAGTGGCCTTGGGCGAGACACTTGCAACCTGGTGCCTCAGTTTCCCTTTCTGACAGATGGGAAAAGCAGCGCAGAGCAAGCTGGGTGAAACACTCCTGGAGACTTTGATGAAGACAGCAACCAGAAACGGGAAACGGATTCCTTGCGGTCACTAATGATCCACCTCCCAGGGCTGCTGCCCATTCCTTGCCTGCACCAGCTTTCCCCATGCCTCACTGCTCTGGGGTCCCTCAAACTGCTTTAGAGACCCCCATGCCCCCACAATATACCTCCACCTCTCCTGTGCTTCAGCAACCCCCTTCAACTATCTTTTTCTGAAGCTCAGTGGAGCACATTACTTTCATTTTCTTTCTTTTTATCCCCGGAGATTCCCCTCCCTCACATGCCAGCTGCTGTCCCGGGTCTGGGCAGCCTGGCATGCTCTGTCCTCCACCGCTGGTGCCCGGCGCAGCGGGCAGGGCACTGCCTGCTCCTCCCGGGCAGCTCTAAGCCCCGCGGTACCAAAGAGCTGGCTGGACCCTCCCCGCATCAAGTGACAGGTCAGCCAGTGATTTTCCCCAGCTATTCCTGCCCAGGAGAGAGGGTGTTTATTCCTCGCTTTTTCGGTAGTTGTGCAAACATTCACATCGGGCACTGTGATGGTTTCTTTCTATTGTTTTGAATTTGAGCAATAGGAAAGACCTGGGAACCAGTATCTGGTGTAAAGACAGAGCACTGGAGAAGCATTAAGGACACATTTTGATCTGTTTGCTCTAATACTATTCCTCAAGCAGGGATCAATCACCGAAAATCAAATACACTGTAAAAAATAAACCATAAATACAGCTAAAATAAAATACACTGATATCCTATAATTTTATCCAAGACTGGGTTTAGTCAAATCCAGGCCAGATTTATCCCAGATACCGCTCCAGTAACAGCAGTAAACATTGCAGCAGAGAGCAACTCAGTCCATTTTCTCTTCCTTACTGACAAACGATTTATGGAAATTGCAAAACTGCTGATGCAAGCACAAGCACAAGAGAAGGTGCAAATGCACAGCAATCCCCTCTCAGTGGTCACCATGGCTATAGTGCTTTGTTCCACTCTATTTACAAATTATTAAACATATTGACCACAGCTTTATGTTTTGAAATCAGGAAGACAAAGAATCCATTTTTATTACTTTATTAACCTTTTTTATTTAACCTGGTAATAAAACTACTCAGCTGTGTGGCAAAATCTCAATTAAAATTTGCCTTAGCTCCAGGAGCTGCACAGCAAAATGCTACAGTAGTTATCAAAGTTGGTTTCCCGGTAAAAGCTTTGCTCTGCTATCAGATTCTGTTCTGTGGTACATAGATCCCTGCTTTACAACCAGCATCAGTTCAGGAGGTAGTTTGAAAGCTTTCAGGCTCTCCCAGTGATTGCTTTGCTTTTCTTTCACAGCAATTACAGTCCCTTCATTTAATTTCAATGGAAACTTTAGTGTTTTAGACCTTGCCCATGTAGCTGAATGCTCATCTCTGGATCTTATTTCCAGTCCTCAGGAGGACCGGTTTTGATGACCTAGTCTGATTACAGCATCTTTGACAGCTTTAAAGGAATTTGCTCGGGGGAAGGAGACAGCTGCTGCTCTGATGAAGGATTTTTCTGAGCAGGCCTCCCAAGCCAGACATGTATGAGATGCTGCCTGTGTTTTTCATCATGGCCAACAGGTACGTCTAAAAAAGGTTTTGTGTTCTTGTCTGCATAGGCCAATGTGAGAGTGCCTCTACCATAACACTGCTTAACCTGCTTCTGTCAAAACCCTGCAGCTTCTTGGCTTCTTTTCCCTTATGTTGTGTATTCAGCCTTTATGGAAACTGTGGGCCAAATCTTTAGTCTGGTGTAAACTGGCATTGCTTCTTCAGTTTATACAGACTTCAGGGCGGGAATAGTCTCTTTACCAGTATCTGTTGCTCTTATATAGCCCTGGTCTTAAACAAGACTTACAAAAATGAGCATATTATTTATAATCTATAATAACCATTATTAGGAGCTGCAATAAAATCTATTAGCGGGCTTTTTAGAATTGAATCAGTATAAAAGCAATATGACAACCTGTTCCTTTAGAGCCTGTTTTACCATTATCGTTGAAAACAAGGTACACAACATTCCAGACCCCAAACAATCCACTTTACCTCCAGAAAGGACTGAGAGCTGCTTGATGCAGTGGAGCGCTAGGAGCGCTAGCTTCTCTTCTCCAGGGCCAGCCCATTTCCACCACTACACGCTGTCCCAAAACCTAATTCTGAACTGACAAGTAAAAGTGACAACCATCAGTGCCACCTGCTTCAAATTCTCCAAACTCCTTTTCTTTTTCCTTATTTATTGCTTATTTGTGTTGCACATCCCCAGAAAAAAAGCATGCTGTGCCGCTTTGCTGCCTTGTGGGTGCTTGATCTCTGTTTGGCAAATGCAAAAGAGCTGAAGGTACCCTTTCTGAAATAGCAGTGGGGAGCACAGAACAGACAGTGTGCCACGGCCATGCAAACCCAACAACCTTGATTAGCCTGACACTTACTTGGTCTCCTTATCTAACACTGATGCTGGTTCACACCAGATCCTCCTGAGACATGACAGAGTGGTGGTTCCAGGATCCACCTTCCTATGGATTAGTTGGAGGAAATTCTCTCCTCTTCTAGTCTCAGATGTGCTTTTTGTATGTGCTATAGCCGAGGGACCTGTTTTACACCCAAGGAAAATTTACAGACTTCCAGAAAGCATGTCTGTCTCAATATACCCGCTTGTCTGACACAGGAGAGGCACTCAGCACCTGCTTCCCCCACCACTCCCCGGCAGCAGGCTGCAGCCAGGTCGGCAGCTTTTGCTGCCACCGTGACAAATGTCAACTCAAGTCACCCAGCACAGCCTGAAGGAACACAGGCTGGAGGAGCAGGTGAGGAGTAGGCTGGCCACCGGGCTTAGAAACGGGAACCAGGTGCCATTGTGCAGAGACGGGTGGATGTGAGGAAAATTCTTTTAAAGAGAAGAAGGTGTGAAGCAGACAGAGATACTTTCTTCATTCGTGTACTGCAGGCAAAGTATATTATTCAGAAGATTACGCTGTGTGTCAGTGCATTGGGAGTGACAAAATGCTGGAAATTCACCTGTTTGTAATATGCTAGTGATAGCAGACAAGGCAGTGGGAATGTGACAGATGAAATTACTTGGCCTTTTGGCAGCAGCCGGCAGAGCCATAGCTACAAGAGAGCAGAAAGCCAACCTTACAGTCAGATTGTGCCCCTCACAGTAACATTACTTTATCCAGAGGAATATAGAAATTATTGCTCTAGTCAGACAAGAAGCTTTATATCTGTGTTTTGGGGTCGATAGTACTTTGCTCCAGTCTTCGTGTTTCACATTATTTCACTTAAGAAGAAGTGCCATTACAGGTGCACTAACAAATTTCCATTCACTGCAATATTTTTGCAGGGATGTAAGTAGAAAGGCAGCCTGACCCAAACTTCTCTAACAGAGATCAGTTTTTCTCATTTAATGGAGATCTATCAGTTCCACAGATGTGAGTAGCAGGGTTGAAATCCTGCCTGGGTTCCACCTACAGAACTCTTCACTGGAGTCAGTGGCACCCCTGATTGTGGAGTGGGGAACAACCAGGTGTCCTTCTACTTTCTTTTGGAAATGATGCACAAAAAAAACTTATAAAGAACTTATGTCAGTCAAACAGAAGGAAACTTTTCTGTAAAGAAGTCTTATAGCACCCTCGCTAATAATTTTTCTATTTGCACTGTCAAATATATCTGTCAAAGAAGTTGACATGATTCCCCAGCTCTGGCACTATTCATGCAGCAAGTGTCAAAGCTTGACAAAACCAGGAGTGTCAGGAAAAGGTGTTTCAGTTCTACAGCCTCAGGGCAGTCACAGAAGCAGGAGAGGTCTTCTTCTGGGAAGGAGGAGTGCTGGCATCACCTTTCCATCATCTTCACTTTAGAGCTGTAAAGAGCTTTTTGACCCAGTGTGCTCTAAAAGGGATCTAATTTTTTCCCTCTCTCCAATGGACAGGGAGAAATGCTAACACTAGGTAGAGAGCAGAAGACCACTCCAGTCTAAATACTTCTCCCAGAAATGCTTGCTACCACAGGTATGATGTATGAAAAAGAGAATGCAAGACACTCTCTGCAGACACAGCTCTCTGTACCCAGACGTCTCGCCTCTGTCATGGAACAGCCAGGTAGCCAGAACCGTATGATAGACCAATAGCCCACTTGCAATTCTCCCCCATTCAGACATTATTAATTCACTATCTCCATAGCAGTGCTTTAAAGCTTATTTCTTGCTTTTACATTTGTCTAGCTTTAAAAGAAAAGACAATGTATTTTCCATTGTTTCATTGCAGAGACTGATTGAAAGGCTCATACATTTGAGACGATGAAAAATATGCTGATGAAAACATTTCACATCCGAAAAAGGATGTTTCTTGAAGCAGAGATGATTCTAACCAACGTATTAATTTAAGCCGAGAGGCTTCCTGGTCCTGGACCAAATTTCCCATACGAATGATGGAAACAGAAGGGGGGGGAAAGAGAGAGGGTTGTGACTGTTACAAGGCAGCTAATAACAGGCTGCCTTCTAGGGGCATTGCATTTTAAGGATCTGATCCAAACTTGCTAGAGAACAGAGTTGGATCCCAGTTCCACACTTTCCAGTAAAAGCCCATCCTGCTCTCAGTTACTGCACTGTAAGACATGAGTTGCCCTGGTGTGAGCAGGTCCCTCCGACACTCCTGCAGGTCTGCCAAAGGATGTTCAGTTTTGGAACAAAACCACAACTTAAATATTCAGCTTGCCTGTGCAAAATATAACTGGCTTTCAACCTGACCGATATATCTTGATGTCCACAAGCTTTCTTTGATGTGCTGCCTGAATTTTCCATTGCTTTGTTTCCTTTCCTCAGCTTAAACTGAGATGCAGTTGAGTATAGGCTCCAAAAGCACATGGCCAGTTTTGGAAATTGTTCCAATTACTCTTTGTTAAACCTACTTCTTTCACTCTGAAAACACCAGCCTCCAGGGCTTGGAGAGGTGGAAGAGAGAGACTTACATACTAATTACAAGAACTTAAATCTAGAACAAATATCAGCATTAATAGACTTAACTTTAACGTAAAGAGGCTGCCAATGACAGCAGGATTTGCTGCTTGCTTTTTATATTCTTCATCCTCCAGTACCACTGTCCAAACTCTTTCAAATTCATGCATATTTTACTCATTTGGGCTTTTCTCACACTTCAGTCTGCTCTTTTCTCCATTTTTCTGTTCTTCTTTCATGTCGTTAATCTAATCTAATCCCCTTCCAAGGTGACACTGCAAATGGAGCTCAAGAGCATTTGCATCAGTGCCTTCAAATCATCTTACGCAGTAATGCCTACGTCTAGGTGCTTTACACTTCCTTTGGCTTCTTCCCTTCCCATTGGCTTAAGTCCGACTTGCTGCCCTTCTCAGTACCAGTTTGGCATTAGTGGCTACCAGGTTTCTAAAATCCATCAAGCACAGACAGAGGCTCGCAGGAGTCAACAGGAGCCTTTTGATATCTGCGATTTAGACAAGATGGCTAATCCCCTTTTGAGGCTATATCCTGCAGTCATCCCGGCCTGAATTCTCCTCAGGCCAAAACTCACCTGGGGAAATGAGGAATCGTTAAGGAAAACCCTAATTAACACAACAGAGAGCGCAAAGCGATTACTGCTAAAATGTGATTCCTGAAGATAATGCTGTTTTGGCTGCTTCTGAGGGGTTTTATTTTCATGCCTTTTTTCCTCCCTTTCTGTTTTATGCCAGCTCAGCCATCCTCTTGCAGGCAGTGGGTTCATCCTTCTCATTCATCTCATGGCTGGTGGCAGCCCTGCCATCAACATCAGCCTGGATGCTTTAAGCAGACGTTCCAGTTCCACTCCTTTTGGTTCCTAAATGATGAGCATGTGATAAAACTGACTCAGAATTACCTCACTCCAGCCCTGTCCATCTCCTACATCCCACACCAACAGCACTGGCTGATGTGGAAACAGTGAGCAAACAGCAGATATTAGCATTTGGTTACTTGGTAACTCTTATTCAATCAATGCATGCTTTACATTTCGGATCCCAGTGACAGGATGAACAGAACGAATTAGAAAACCTCGGGTGGAATAAACCTGATGGCTTATGGGACATTTCCAAAATAAAAATGCATGTTGAATCACAAATAATAGCTTGGCTGTAATCTCAAGAGTCTAATTAGGAAATGGAAGTGGAATCATTCTGTAATCATTTAGAAAGTTCATTTCAGCAGTCCAGAAATTCTGTCTATGTCTATTATATATCACCACAAGTACTCTGTGGTTATTTGTAACATTGACTGGGAAAGACGCATGAAAGACGCATGAATAAGAGAGGCAGTTTTAAGAAATGGAGCCGGATCCATGCCTTTTCTAAGTCAATGGATTCATGCCAGGGATGAATTGAGACCAGGTTCCTCAACACAGTTAAATAATTTCTAGCCAGTCCCAACAGAGCAGAAATCACTCTGGTCTGCAGTGGGGATGTTCTTACTACAGTGAAAAACCCTACTGCACATTCTGCTCAGTGTTTGTGTCTTTGCCTTAGAGAAGAACTCGGTTTAAAACCACTACAAACCCCTGCACGCTGTGCATCTGAAATGGCTCAACAAAGATGATCATCACTCCGAAGTACTTGCTATATCCACAAATAAAGTCAGGGCTCTGCCTTCAGAAATTAATTCCGTTGTGCTGGATCAGATGGCTGCATGTGATATTACCATGCCTAATGTAAGTTTTGCAAACAGTAGCAGTTCAAGTCTGCCGTTCCTTGGTGGATGGTCCCAGGTCCGCCCAATGGCATCAAAGGGGAGCTTATAGATATGTGTGACCTTGAAAACTTCTAGTGCAGGGTAGTAACACATACAGAGCGAAAAGCAGGTCTCGCTGGGAGGATAACCTTGTGGGTCCTTCATGGATCACCACAGGGACTGCTGATGTTGTGCACTGAGCTGACCACATTGTTCTTCCCTGGGGGCAAACACACCTAGGAACACAGGTCTCCGGGCACCACAGGAACTAACAAATATACAGAAAAGAAAGCCAATTGTTTTCAGCCTCTCTGCCTGCACATGCCAAGTGTTATCAGCCCACCTGCCTATTCATTGCTCTGTCTCCATTATGTTTTGTTGTTTATGTTTTTTTTCCCCGACTCCATAAAAACACATTTTAGAGTGACTGTCAGACGAGACAAAAACTGTGACCCCTCCGTCATGGAATACATCAGGAAATGAGCAGTCCAAAGGGCTGATTTTTGTCTTGAGGTGAGGATTTATACAGTGCTATCCTCTCTGGAAGGTCTGAGGAGCAGAAACTGTGCTGTACAACACCTCATGGGTGTCCCACACCTTTCAGCAGTAAATCTGTCTCTCTAGAGGCAGAAGAAGGAAGAAGGCACACAGCTAATTATGATCTGTGGGGCAATTTGCCTTTTTATTTCCTGATCTATTCCCTGACTGGTGGAAAATAACTCTTGGCAAACACAAAACTTACCTTGCTGCCAAAAGGTGCATCTCTGAATTATTAATCAAGAGCACACAGAACCACGAAAGGTGGAATATTGAACAAAGGCTCAATTGACACTCTGGAAGTTGAAGAAGATATGGAAGACTCCCTTCTAATTTATTTATTTCTTTTCTGTTCTGTTATCCGGATGTGCTGCTTCCAGTTACCACTGCACCCCACACTGTATGGTATTACGTGATTTTGTTTTCAGATTGTTGAAGATAAAGTTACTTCATTATTAATATATATGCATCGTGCATATCTATAAATATTGAATATATACATTTGTGTAAAGCTACTGGAAGTGCTAATAGTTAAGATAAACTAAGCCCATTATCACAATGAGGGACTATTTCTATGACCCTATTTGCAATAAAACCAGACTCAATGATATGAGAAAATTGCTTGGTTTCAAAATAATTGAACCAGGCCAGACGAATCCCCACAAAGGCGTCATTTACGCAAAGTATTTTGCTTGTCTAAAATATTTATTCCCACAGAAGGAAATGGAAAAAAAGAGTTCATATGGTTAAACAGCTATCCTCTGAGCGTAAAATTGTTTTATCATGTTATGTTTATTTCCTGGACATCTTCCATTGGGGTATTGCAGGAAAATACTGGCTGTGCAGTTAGTTCCTTTGTGTCGACTGTTCTTATTTATTCACTGGGAAGTCAATCATGTTTTATTCAGGCTTGTTTTGTTTTTCTGCTGAGCAAACACTCAAGCAACCCTTTTCTTGTAAAATCTTGTTTGCATATACGATGTGCGCCATTCTAAGTCAGCACTACACAGATAGCTGAGATGTCTTTGCTTTCCCTCCTAGTTACAATGGGAAGTAGTGGAGTTCTTCTTGAAAATGCTGGCATTGCTCATTAAGGCTGCACTAAATTGTTCCTGCTTAAGGACTCCATCAGTAGTTACAGATATTTTTATATTTGTCTTGTACTGAAAGCCTGGATAGATTTTTACTATTAAATGTTCACAGCAAAATGCTTCCAAGCAATCTACAGACAGAGAATTACTCCCAGCAATTATCCACTGAATAAATCTGAATAATGAATACATTCACAAAAGTCACTATCTATTTGTGAACAATTAGCTGAAATAAATAGAGGTGACACTCATCATCTAAATAATTACTTTATGAATTCTTTGCCCAGCTTTGCTTCTGACATATGTTGCATGAAAGGAGATCAAAGCTTAGATGAAAAATTACTTTAAAAAGAATGGCAATGTTCAAGGAGATTCTGCCAGCTTCCAAAGCAGAAATTATCCCACTATTGTAACGATTAGTTGTTACCAGTGATTTCAGAGGCTAGTGAAGTTATTTTCCTGGAATCCTTCACTTCATGCATTAAACTATGTTTTATTCCTAATGTATATCCAATTTTAGGTTGTTAAACTGCAATCAAAAGCACTTAGTAGGAATGGATCTCTCCCTGTTATGAGATTTGAACTCCTGACATCTTTATCTATTGGAACTTGACTGCCCAGGTAACTACTAATTAGTCAAGCATTTACAACCATTACTATCAATATAATTAACACATTGTGGGATAAAAGTGAGAATGGCACTATGAAATGATCATTCTAAGCATTCGGACAGTGGTCTTTCATGAAAACATTTATAAGCTGCCTAATTATTTTTCAGTCAAATGAACAGAAAAAATGTTTACATTTAAGAGGAATCTAGAACTGAAAAGGAATGGTTTCTGACATCAAAAATGATAGATGTTGTCCGCAGATGTCCATTTCTTGAAAAAAACACCACCACCCCACCCCGACTTTTCTGCAGGATTTTTCATACCAAAAAGTTTCTGATCACTTGTTTAGAAAAATGTGAGACCTTTATTCCAATAAAAACAGATTCAGTGCAAAAGACAGGAACAAGGGTTTTCCTTCGGGTCTAAAATCTCACGAACTCACTGCTGCTCTCTGTATGAATAAGCAGCTGCAAGAGACCTTCTTATGTGCCTTGCTGGTTGATGCTAGTGAAAATATATGAGACAATTCACACAGAGAAAGTGAAAGCTAGATGAAGACTAGAGTTTGACTTCCCTCTTCCCCCCTCCACCAGTTTTGCTGGCTAAAGTAGGCAGGCAAATGCCTTCTTATATTAATCAGAAGCAAGTGGTTATCACAATGGGAGGAGAACTACCACGATCAGAGGAGAAGCTAGGGACCACCTTTCTGTCTAGGATCTACTCTAAGCAAAGTTTTGAAGAATGACTTTTCCCCACTAAAAGTTCAGCTTCATTATCCCAAAATAACTGCTGTGAAACATTTGCAGGACACAACAGAGAGCAGATTTTGAGAGCGTTTCACCAGCCCTGCAGCTGTGAGCTGGTTGCAGCATGAGGAAAAACCCTCCATCACCCCAATGTACAGGAAAGAGAAGGTAAGGTGACTCTTTTCTGGTGGCTTTCAGATACGGTGCATTCAGTGAAGAGCCCCGGTGCAGAAAAATGTGTTCTTCTCCATGTTGACACTGCTTTTGCTGCTGGAAAGGGCAGTGAGGACAGCAGCCCTTGCAAGCCATGCAGACCCGTGTGGAGGCTGAGCTGTGGGAGGGCAGCAAGGCTCAAGGGACTACTGACCCCACATCAGCTGCAGATGCCTTTCCTGGTGTCCTGGCCTGATTTTTTCTGGGGGAGAATCCTGACCCTTCCCATCTACTCACCCACTACCCAGATCCCTGAAAGGAAGATTAAAAGAGTAAAGCCCACAGAGCTGCTGTGCCTTCTGGTTCCTAGTGCCACTGGAAGCATCTTGCAATCCTCATTCCGCAGGGTAGATGCAAAATGCAGGCCCCGATCTGACCATGCCATGGGAGAATCCGTCCAACCACCTGGAAAATAACACAAAACTGGAGTACTTTGGAGATGTCATAGCAAATAAATAGCTCCAGGAAAAGCACAGCAGCAAAAAAATTTCAACTTTGTGCTTGTAGAGACGGTAAACCACCATATTTCAGCAGTCATGGCAGGTATTTCTGACTGGAAATTGTATATTTGATGATGACCAGCCTTCAGCATTTGACAAGGGGTTATTAAACCCACTTGAACAGTAAATCACCTCTCTTCCTATCAATAATCTTGATATAATATCTGTAGAAATGTCTAATGTTAAAATCCCACTTTATTACTATAATAATGGATCTAATTTGTAAAACATATAAAGTGAGGCCATAACTGTGCTGAAGGCAGATGTATGTGATCCCACTACAGCTATATCATTTCCTGTTGGCTTTACTCACATATTTTGAATGGGAGAAGGATTAAAAGCAATCCCACTTGCAAGATTTTTGAGACTGGGAATGGCTTCTGGAAAGGAGATCAACATGACCATGGAAATGTAGCAATCGTTATAAAAAGAAAAGCCTCAACTTCACATTTACATATATAAACATGTAGGTATTTGTGATTTTCTCCATTCAGCCCCTTTTCAGTTGCCAGGAAAGCCCTGCTTTCCAGCTGCACAATCAGTATTATCACTATGTGCTATTTTTGGCTATGGAGTACATTTAAAGCAACGTCATCTTTCCCAAGGGCGGAAACTCTTCTTTCCACTCCTCTGCCATTTGCTGCTCAGTGGCACTGCCTGCTCAGCCCTCGCCGCAATCTCCAGAAGCTTTCCTCTAGTCCTTCTCACTTTCTTGATCAAGTGGCTTTCCAACTGATGCTCTGTGTGGGAGGCTTTGTGTTGGCATCCAGAGTACATGTCCCAAATATGTCCAGCCCCACCTGATCCCAGTGCAGAGGCGCTGTCGGTAAGTAATCTCTTGATGGGCAATAGAGTCCTTGTGTTCTGCGCTCAGAGTTTTTCACAAATGGGTTGTTTTTAAGGGCATATAATTTCCCAACTAGCACTTTGATAAGTTTCCAGATCTTGTCAGAGTATGTTAACACCAGCTTTCTGTCTGAGGAGACAATGCATCTTTTGTGCTGACACTGTATAACTTTGATTTCCATAAGTTATTCAAGTCTAGTAAATATTGTAAATACCACTTCCTTTTTAAGGTCTTCCTTGGCTAGGTACTACTCAACCAGCTAGTTGTTCAATGTTTTTCTCTTCTGGTGTGTTGTTGCTGTTAAGTGTTTGGAAAAGCTCATTGGACAAAAGCCACACTTGGAGTTGTAAATCTCTTCAAATATAATGTTCAGTTTCCTTGGCTGTGCCACAGGAGGAGCTCTCCTAGCTAAAGCTATAACCACCGCTAGGCTGAGCTGTGTCCCTAAACCTGTTTCATTTTACACAGAATAATTAAGTATTCATTATGCCAGAAAGTGTGTGTGTGTGGCTGTAGCAGAGAGATTAGGGTACTCACCTGGTAGATGTGAGACCCTGTTCCCAGTGACTGCTCCAATGAATATTTAAGTATTTTGTATTAAGCATTCATTGGAACAAGGATAGGAGCAGACTTCTCTCACCCCCAAGGGAGCACCCAAACACCAGGCTGTAAAGTCATTCTTTCATTCTTTCTTTCTTTAGCTCAATGAATATTTAATTATTTGAGGCCAAACAAGATGGCTTCAGTGGCAGAGACTGAGATTCCCTGCTCCACGAGTGCACCACAGCTCTGATGATGAAGGTGTGCATATAAGACAAGTGGGTTCATATTCTTTTGGACTTAGAAAGAAGTTGAATCCAGGTTTCCCATGTCTTGAAGTCCTCCAGCTTCTGAGCTGCTGAAAAAAAAGCACAGAGCTCCAACACACACTGTCCTCGGTCATGAGACAGAGGTCGTATGGATGTTTGTATGACTCCAAGGTCAGAGAAAGCATCCTTATCAGTGACAAATTAAGATATAATCTGATTTATAAATCCCTCAGGAGAAGGTATCAGCATCAAAGCTGAAGACGTTCCTTACTCCATGGCAGTTCCTGCTGGCTATGTTATGTGCCTTTCTGAGATTATCCAGAGTGCAATGCATAGGAAAACCTACTTATCCTCTGTGCTCTGGGGTCTGACACCCCCAGACTGCAGTTAATGGGACTTCATCCTGCATCTGCAGGCCAAGGAGTGGGTGTGTGAAATGGTGAGTATGGGGAAAGCATCCAAAGAGCAAAGGTGTAGGGCAGGGGTATCTGAGTCTAAAAATGGGCAAAAGTAGCAGGCATTGAGGAGCAGAAAGATTAAAGCAGGAAGAAACCCATGGAGGAAGGAGTGTGCAACCACTGAGTGGGGAAATGGCAAGTGACAGAGAAAAAAGCAGCAGGGGCAGTGCCCAGAAGGAGCAAACAAACCATCTAAGAAGTAACACTCTTTACCTAGCAGAGGAACAGAGGGAAGGGAGAGAATGCAGTAGAGAAGATGACTTCGACCTTAAAGTAAAAATAAAATGCGGAGAATCTCTGCCACCACATAGGTCTCTGAAAAGTAGGAAATTTGCCATCTGCTTCCTTCTTTCAGAGCACAGTGAACTCTGAACTAAGATGCTTTGTATTCACTTTGGGGAGCTGACTGTGCGAGCGTTCTTACAAAAAAGAGGGACTTGTTATTACTATTGCAGCTCTGCTTCTTGTCATTTGGCAGAATCCACAGTAATCTGATTCTGTTATCAAAAACTGAGTGTGGCTTCCAAGAAAAAACCAGAGCAACAACATAAATGTGTTACCAAAGTGCAAAGAGATTACCTTCTCACACCCACCAGCATAGTGTCCAAACCCAAGACTGCTGCATAGTCTCAGTTGAAATTGCAACACTGCATTCCGAACAGAGCTGCTTAGCTCAGAAGAACATTTCAAAGGTGCTCCCAATGATATGGTTCATATATTTCATATCACTTTTATGTCCATCTACCCCAGGGCTTTCAAGCAGCCACCTTCTGTAACAGTTCACTCCAATTTAGAGAAATTCTTTCTGAACACTTTGCTGTTACTTTAACCAACCTTTTTCCCGAGAAGGCAGCTTTTCAGTACTGAAGATCTATGACAATGAAAGAATATCCGTATTATCTTGCTATAAATATTGCAGTGGTCTGACTATAAATGTCAAAACAGATGTGTTTCATATCATGTCATTCAAGGGACATTTTAACATAGACACAAAATCTCAAAGCTTCACCCAGATGCATTACTCCAGTTTGAATAGCCATGTGTTTTCTGTTTTGATCAACTCTTTAGACAGATGACAGTAGCTATCCTCCTTCAATACTGAGGAAAAGGCCATCTGTGGACCAAGCTGTGGGGGAAAAGCGTAAAGCAGAGAGAAGGGTTCGATTTCGTGAGCCAGAAGAAGTCATTGAACACGGTACGCTCAAGCTATTAAGCCTTTCAGCATGACCTTTCTAGCTTTTTAGCATTCAACTGGTCTGTCCACATCAGCTTCCCCCTCTGATAATGTTATTTGTGATTTTGAGCTCAGCATTGAGCTGAGGACAATTTTTGCTCTGTGCTCTGCAGAATTGCATCTGTTCCATTTGCCTGCCTGCCGTGGGAGGAGACACGCTCCTGCATCACATTAGAGCAGCCTCAGGGCTGTTCTTGCTGTGAACTCCTGAGTCAGCCCCCCCAGGGATCGTTGTAGACCGAGGGTTTGGCTGAGTCCCAGGTCTACCCCAGAACAAAGCTTCCACTCATAGAAAAGGATCTCAGACCAAATTTAAACATGATTATGTCATTCTGGGTAACTAGGATGCAATGGCGGGGAGGGAGCCAGCCCTTTCATGTTTCCGAGCAGTATGCATGCCACAGGATACAATAGTCAAGGTCTGAGCCTGGCTGGCCCGCTGGGGTTAAAAGCAGCCACGATGTAACCACCTCTGCCGACGAGGGCACCTAAAGAACGACACAACATAACCTCTGGTCTTTCCTTCAAGAGCCAAAATAACATTTTCCACGTAGGTTAAATGGGAGTGACCCTAAGCAGTGGTCTAGCACAGGGGTCCAGTTTGCAATTCTACATGTGCTATATACTATTCATAACCAAATAAGAAGTGTTGTTTCATTCTGACAAACTGACCCAACTAAGAAAAATTGTATTCGTTGGTAGGGAACTAGAATTGTATGTCAGTAAAAACACAGAATGGTAAAATGCCTATGTCAGCCACCTTTTGGGACTGCTACTCAGATTCTGAAAACAAAGCTTGGCACCTGCTGAAGTGTCTGTGAACAGACCTCTCACTAGGTTTGCAGCACACTTCTTGCAGTGCCTCCTAGTGCAGGAGGGAGAAGCTGTTTCTTGATAAGGTTGTTGACATGGCCTGGGCTTTTCCATCAAAAACGAACTTCTGAGAAGACTCCACAAGCCAGCCTTAAATTTTTCAAGGCTTATCTGACTGCTCAGGCGAACAACTGCTTCAGCTGCCTGCTGAATCCATGCCCTCACATCAGCATCGGTAATTCTGCAGCCAGTCCAGCCTGGGGGGACCAGGTTCATCTCCCTTTGGCTCTGGATTCAGCACAGGCATGCTTGAGCTCCAAGGAGCTGCAAGGACAGAGAAGACTCAAAAGTTTCTTCTATGAAGACGTGAGAAATGTCCTAACCCATAATTTGTATACTGTGTTGCAAACAGCCTGTGATTTAGATGATTTGCTCTTTGTCCACACAGTGTTATTAACATGGAGTCTGGTAATATGAAGGTTGCTGGCACCACTGAATTTTTTCCATTCTCGGGACTTTTCAGCCTGGAATGTGTCTGGGCCCTGGCTGTTAAGCAGAGGCAGTTCCAGGATATTGTTAGAAGGTTTTGCAAGAACTGACTCCAGACCTACCTACAACATCTGCAATCTCTGTCTCTGAACCCTCCCATGCAATATTTTTTTTCTCACTTTCCTATATCTGCATATTTGCATGGAGTGGGTAGATCCTCATCTGACAAAAATCTGTACAGACAAAAGTGGTGTAAGAGATGGCCGAGCATCTATGAGGCTACAGGCAATTTCAAAGCCACTGCTTGGTGCTTGCTTTCTGCTTCATCTGCTGTAAAGAGGCCTTTCCAGGTGTGTAAGAACATTTTCTTTCTGTTTTCTAGCCATTTCATGCTGTGACTACGTAGCGGGTAAGTCAAAGTTTCACATTATAACTGTGAGCCGTCCATGGCACTAGCCTGAGTTTGATCTGCAGCTGCTGGGACGCACTGTGCATATATATCCTCCACACATACAGCATTTCATACTGTCAGCAGTTGTTTTTTCTTCTCAGCACATGAAGCACAAGGTGTTGATGAGGTCTGGTGCAGTATTTTAAACAGGACATCTAGTAACACAAACAGTGGAAAGAAAAATGAAATCCCTGAAGCTATTTTTAATTTAAAAATAATTAATATATTTTATGGCAATAGAATAGGTACAGGTTTTTCACTAAGATATGCACGGAAAGCACCCCAAGCAAAACAGTAGTTCTCCCTGCTGACTTTCATACATGGGGAAGAGACAATTCATTTATATGCTGGCAGCAGGGTAGAAATAATAAACATTATCTGCTTTTTCTTTCTTGTTTGCAAGGATGTTCGAGGCCAGTCAGTCTCACAGATGCTTGAGCAAATGTGTGCATCTGGATGTTGTTACCATGGCCCTGGCCAACATCCAGCCCCTGCGCTATGCAGTGTAAGGGGTGAGGGGTTCATCTATATGTGTATGCGTACAAACACACACACAGCTGTAGTGCTGGGAGGCCAAAAGCCTCCCAAGCAAATAACCCCATATCCCCTAGCTGTTGCTGTTGCCCAGAAAGAGGGACTGTATGCTCATGCCAATGGCAGCATCAGCTAAGGCAGTTACTGGGCTAGGAACAAGGTACTATAGGCAGGAATGAAGCAGGTGGAAAAGGAAAGACCAAATATCCCTCAGGTGACAGTGGAAATGTGTGTCCAAGGCAGCAACTGAACCGAAATCTCCTGTATCCCAGTCCAGTGCTTTTCTCAGATGAGTTGCCTTTCTCTTAGACTGGGCACATGGCTAGGGCTGAGTGTGCAGTTCCAACAAACAATTTAACTAACAAATTTATTTGTAATCTGGAAAAGAGAAAATTTACATTTAAGCACTGATTTGTAGTGATGTGCTGAAGGTGTTGTGAGCATAACTGACCACTATTTTGTGAGTGGTATTATTCTGCCACAGTATTTTTTTCCTTTCCTGGACTGAACATACTCCCTAATTGAGAGAACACATGGAAAAGCCAAGTTTGCATTTGAGACCACCCAGAAATTTCACATGGAAAGTAATTTTTGCAAGATAGAAAAATTTTATAAGCACTTTCATAGCAAAGGGCTGATGTGAAAAGTTGTTTAGCTCTCACAGAGAAGTTTCACCATTACAAGGTATGGTCATCAGCCAGGCCCCATGCTTTGAAATGCAGGTGGTCACCCAGTCAAAACTGTATATTGTGGTGTGGAGTATCACACGAGAGAAATACCAGCTTCCAAATCACAAATCTCTGCAAAAGCAGAGAGCGGTGAGTGGCTAATATACCTTCATATAATATACCTTCTTATAAACCATTCATAGAATAATACCAAATAAACAAATTTATAAAAATTGAAGTCTGCTCATGGATAATTTGCAAACAGAAAGATGGGCTAAATTCAAATGAATAAATTATTTGCTGCAAATAATTCACTCCTATCTAATATGGGACATTGATTTGGTTTCTGGCTAGCTATAAAATGACTGCCTATTAACATTTTACCTTTTCCCCATACACTTTTTGATACATTATTATGTGTTTCTTGCTCGGTTTTATGACTTTTACCTTCCTCTCTGTACGTCTGTATGACAGTTTAATTGACTGCTGTGTATTCCAGGGCTCCTAGTAGAAGCTAATTTAAATATGTTACAGCTAATGTTGGCCCTTTACCCATAATAATACACACCACATTTTTATCTGCTTATTGATTATGTGCATATGGCAGGAAAATAGCTGTATAATACTGGGGTTTATTCAGGCATGAATTTGGCTTTATATTGCATATTTAATACTCAAAGTGCTTTCTAAAATAATATCACTTGTGCAATCACCATGCAGTCAAACAGAGCAGCCAGATCTGCACCAGACTGGTCCTCTGAGGCCCATGGATGCATACGTACTCGCAAGGGCTGGGTCATGGAAGTCGGCAAGCTAAATGTAGCCCATGACTTTGACACGTGTACTGTGCTTGATCTATGGCACTTTAAACATCCTTGAACTGTATTTTAAAGGCAAAAAAAAAAATGTTTGCTGCGTCCTCCTACTTAAGAGCAAGTGCTGACGATGTTCCAATATAATTAGCACCCCTACCACTTAGAAAGAAATTAAACGTGCCACAGCTTTCTAAATATGCCTCTAAGTTAACGGAGCCACATCTTGGTTCTTACTGTAATTAGCAGGAGCCCCAAACAAACTGAGTTACTACAGAAAAGGACAGAAATCTAGATCGTCTCTCTTTTATAGAACATTTGTGAGCATGAAATAATTGGATGAGGTAGCTTAGTATTCTCCTAGTATTTAACCAAACTTTTAGCTTAAAGGTATAAAAAATAACTACTGGAAGGAAATTTGAGATCATGTATTAGATACGGTAATCCTATTCTTAATGTATACAATTTAACTTTTCAAATGCTCCATTAGATGAGATCTTTTATCCTCATCATCCTCCATCAGGAGGTGTGACTTACTATCACTTAACTGATGCCTACAGAAATACTCGCACCCAGACCCCTATGTACCCTGCTGTTCTCAGAAATGTGGGACAAAGACATCAGCAGGGGGTTAAATTTGGGAAGCGTTTAAGATGACGTTAAAATAATGCTGCTTTCTTTTTTCTCCTCATCACTGTTCAGTAGATGACACGTCATCATCTGGATTGCCTGTGCTCCTGTGGCTCTCCTTTTGTGCAGTGCTGATCCTGGCTGTGAGTCTCTACTACACCAGCATGAAGCAAGATGTCAAAGTCCTGGAGGAATTTCAATCCCGACTTGTTATCTTCTTTCTTCAGATAAGACACGTTGCTCAGAAGTGCTGGACTTGGTTTATGAGGCAGTAGCAATGTCCTCCGGCCTGGCAGACATCTCAGGCCACTGCAAACTGGCACACCGCGGCACAAAGGTCCCAGTCTGCTCCAGCCACGTGCAGGGAACACATAAGGATCCACCTCAAAGAGCAAGAAAACCAACCCTGTAATTCATTGTCCAGCAGCCGCTTGTTCTCCTTTCTTTTTTCTTTCTGTTTTCACGTTACTGGGCATTCATAGTAGCACATAGATCTCCCACCAAACTCATGGTCCATCATCCTGAGCAGCAAACAGGTATCTGAATTTTGTCCCCCAAAGAGCTTATAAACTGCTGATACAAGGAGCAGAAGTAGAGAGAGAAATACACTGATCTATGCAGGCAGCAGCAAGCTCTGAGTCTCAGGTCAAGTCTTTAAATACCAAACCATCTTTCTCCTCTACTCTCTTAAGAGCTATTCTGTAAAAGTTGAAATAAACCTGAGCTATTGCACAAACACTGCTTTGGTGGCCAAAGGCTTGGCAAGCTGCTGCTTTCATACACCTGAAATGATTATTAGTAAAATCCCAGCAAATGGCTTTCTTGTTTCCCTTCATGCATTTTTTCCTCTATGGGCAAAAGCTGTTTCTTAATGTTTTACTTGACTCCCAGGTGTGAAAAAGAACATGAAAACTCATTTAAACAGTAAATAGTTTATTTGCCTAAAAGAATAAATAGCAACATTGAATCCCAATCTAATTATCCAATCAGCAGTTTAATCCTCTGGGTTTGGTTCAGTCCATAAACCCCACAAGCTGAGTTTACAAGATTTATGACAGTGCTTGTATTAGAGGTCATGCAATTATGCCAGGGTGTTCAAGGCCTTAAATAACAGTAATATGGACTGTTTATGAAGGCATGGGAGACAAAGTCCCTTTGTCTCTCCATTGTTCCACCACAGTATGTGCCTTTCTGAAGGGAATCCTTCTAATGGACCTCCTGCAATAAAAGTGGAAAGGTGCTCTGGGTGTCTGAGAGGAGAACAAGCAAGTGCAAGCTTATGAGCTTCAGCGGTGTTTTCTTCCTAGGCAAAACCAGAACAATCAGCTTTTTAGCCCTTAGGTTCTTGTGAAGTAGCACCTGATGTGTGCTTGAGTTTATTTGATATGATAAGATTGACAATCAGAACCTGTAAGAGCTGAAGAAAAGGAAAAAGAAAAAAAAAAAGCAAAAGGAAACACTGTGGAGAAGATGGAAGAGGTGCCTGAAAGACCTGGGCTCAAATTCCCCTACGACTGCAACCCACCATGAATTAAATTATTTTTAATTTTTTTTTTTTTTTTAAATGGAGCCATACCTCTCTGCCCCAACAACCTTCTTCCAAGCAGCCCAAGGACTTTAACCAGGCAGAGGATACGCAGAAACACATTATACAGCCTTCCTTCAAGAGGAGAGAGAGCAGTAACTTGACTGAGAAACAGTCAAAGAGTTGCAGAGACAGAGAGAAGTGACTTCAGTGGCTGTTCTCGTGCTCCTCCTAAGCTGTCAAAGGCCACGGCAGCTGCATTCAACGTGCTCTTGCTCTGGGAAGCAGAGGTGGCTGCAGGGGAGCGTTCAGCTCAGGGGCTCTTTGTGCAAGCCACTCGGGTACCCCAGCTCAAAGGGTAAGTTTCACCGCTGCTTCCCTTCCCTCTCCCCCACCTCAGCTCTGCTGTTTAGGTAATAAAGAAGAAAGGTTTTAAACTTGTGCACTGGTGAATCTCTGATGAAAAGGCTTGGACTGGGACATGCATGGGGCAAAGGGGTCATTACAATTTCTGTTTTCATTTTTTAATGTTTATGATCTTTTCAATGTTCATGTTGAAACTCTCTGGCAATTCAGTGGTGTTTCTTTTTCCGCTCTGGACAGACATGCCCTCCCAGCAGGTACCAACTAGCGCCTTCAAAACAGGAGCCTTTTCTGAAGGGAGGTTCCCTCACCACAAGTCATGGCACCTTGCAACAAGAAAGCAAAGTTTGAGCTGACAAGAACAGAGCAAACTCACGAGCGAGAGCAGCCTAGTGAACCCTTCCAGTATGTCAGCAACCTGGCTTCAGTGACTTTAAAACAAGCCAAAGGATTAAGCTAAAACAGGAAGCCCTCTTCAGACTGTGAGGGCAGATGCAGAGGCAGTGTGAAGTCCAGAGGTGTGCTCACTGCTCACCTCCCTGCGCAGGTCCCCAGGAGATGGGCATGGACCACCTTTATCCCAGGTCACCTTTAAACAGAAACTGGCCATGTCCTCCCTGCTGGGCCCCAAGTTTATCAGTATGAGTGAGAATGGCAATCGTATCTGGGCTGTCAGGGAAATTAAGCAGAGGAAAGGATATATTTGGCTTCTGCCTAGGCTCTGGTTGGGACAGTTTTGGACATGGGCAAAGGCAGCACTTGAGTTGTCTGTTGAGGTCTCGCCATGGCCTGGCAAGGCCTCCTGGGTCAGGATTGTTTGCTGCAGTCAGTCAGAAATGTGGCAGGCTGCAGAAAGCCAAAACAAATTTGCTACAGACTCAGAACGTTTGAAATAAATAAAAGCTAAACCTCATCCCTTGGAGAGTGGTGGCATTTTGCAGGTGAAGAAACTGAAGCTGAGAAAGCCAGTGCATCTGTGAGAGAGAGTGAAGCAGGGCAGTAACAAGGCTGGAAATAGGAGCAAAAATCCTGACTGCTGGGCGTGCGTTTAATTACTGCTGCTCAGCTTCACCGTGGACTTACCTGTTTTATTTCCTTCTCACACTGCTCTTTTCCCATTCTTCCATCCTGCTTACACGCACATACACAAACACACACACCCTTTTCCCACTCTGCCCCTTTCTAATCTTTATGCATCACAGATCTACCCTCACTGCTGTAAGCAGGATGGGATTTCTCCTTGTTCAATGTTGTTTTTCTCAATGTGACGCCTTTGTGAGTTTGGAAGTGCTGAGAGGAGCTCGAAAGTTACACAAAATCAGCCTTTTGGGGTAATAATTCCCTTGCTGGCTACGCTGTGTAATGTTTCCCGTCAGTACAACTCCCAAGAATTGCCCATAAAGAGGTAAAAAATGAGAAGGAGCACATAAATTATTACAAATGGTCAAGATGCTCACCTGCTTTCACACTGGTATCAGCATGGTGAATCGCTTTAGAAGTCAAGAGTCCTTCAGCCAACCAGCTCTGAGAAATTATTTAATCCAGCTTGGAAATGGTCGTAATTTTGCTTTAAAGGGCTGAAAGAGGAGTGATGGAGTATGGGACTCTTGCAGCAATTTTGGAAGCGGCCAGCGAGTAGCCGGGCTTCGCAGGAGCAGTGTCTGGGGTGGGAGGAGTCAAGGGGCCAGAACAGAGTAGAAGGAGGCCTGTGCATGAAAATGTGCGAGCAACAGGCCCTAAGGGTAGAAGGGCCGCCTAATATCCCTTATGCAATGGGTGTTAAATTAAAGCACAACAGAAATCAGCAGACCACAACAGTATGGGATAAGCATTGTTTTAACAGTGTTCGGTACATTCCTGCAACAGGAATGGAGGGCAGCTGCCAACACCCGCTTCAGGCAGGCTCACCACATCAGCAGCACCTGATTGTACTAGCAGGCACAGCCACCCCCATGCATTAGAGGAGATAAAAAAGGACACAGTGAGATGACACTAGATTTTTTTACATTAACCTTTTAATGCACTCAGCATTAGCACTGGTAAAAGGCAGCTCCAAAGACCGCTTCTAGTCCCACTCCCTCCCTGCATCTCTCCAGCGCTGCTGCGGAAACAAGTTAATGGAGAAGGAGAAGCCCCTAGCAGCAATTCTAATTGTCATTTTTGCCTTTTGCCACTTTGAAGCAAGCAGAAGGGCTGGCAGCATGTGACTAGAAAAAGGGTATTACTGGCTGCCTTCAAGGAATAACTTGAAGATAATTAAGTGGACTTGTTTCTTATTAATTCCTCACTCCAGGATAGTTGCTGGGAACCTTAGGCCCACCTCTAAAAAGCAAGGCTGATGCCACAAGAACAAATTTAACCAGTTGGCATTTAGAAAACGAACCTATCCATGCCGCCTGTGGTCCCTCTTTACTTCTGGTGACAAGTTGCCTTTCAGCTGCACACTGACATGGGAGCATCTCCTTCTGGTCTCCTATGGCAGTAAGGTTCACTGCTGGAAGATGGTACCGAAAGGCACCTTAGGATGCTTGGCCAAATCATTGACCATACAAGCTGTGGCATGGAGATGCTGGGGAATGAGTACATAAACTATGATGCTAACACTGACTATGAGAAATGTTTTTTATCTTACATTGCAACAATTTAAATTCACCTTCAAAAAAAAGGCACAGAAATATTGACTTTTCAAATAATTTATTTGTATATATCACCAAATCATAAAAAGCCAGTGCACTGTCCAGCAAAAAGCATCAATATATAAAACACTTTAAGTCATTATCAGTAACGCTACAGCGTATCACTTACACTGAACCCAGTCCAGCTCCTGCTAAAGCCAAAGGAAGCTTTATCAGTGATTCCATTAGCAGAAGGATTGGACTCAGAAATTTTATTTGCTAGGTGTTTACAGAGGGCTATATTAAAATGCTAGTAAAAAGCTTCCCTTTTGAGACTGTACGAAAGCAATAGTAATCCTCACTCCACCTCTGAGTATGTCAAATGCATGCAACTAAAGCTCCAAATCAGCAGCCATTACACTGCAAAAGACCATACAAATCAAGAGAGATAATATTCAAAACAGACCAGGCTCTACCCTCAGCTTGCGTGGACTGGCGTGGCTCTGGCAGGGCTCACAAAGCGAAGCTATATACACCACCAAAGGGTCTGCCCCTCTACTGCCTTCAACAGTTAAAGAAATGATGAAAAAGTGTTCGGTTTTGTCCCCATGATGTGGAGACCTCTTTAGCAGCATAAAATAATCACTAGTCTAGACTCATATAAAGCTTTTCCCATGTAGCTATAAGAAGAGACAGTCACTCATGAATGCACAAGTCTCAGGACATACATCTCAGAGAGACTGAAATGCTTTCAGGCTCCGCACTGACTTACAAGCAAGAAAGATCAGCTTCAGATCTTTGCAAGTGGTACCACACAAAAAACCCAAACCTTTTAAAACTTTGGGTGTTAATGAGCTCCTTGCAAAAATGTCGAGTCTGCAGAGATTTGGAAACAGTCTTCCCCACACAAGCCACGAGCTGCACAGGGCAAAGGGCCAGCTGTAGAGTGTCTAGATCTGCCAGCGTGGAAAGAAGAGGTTTCCAAAGCAGCCCCTCCAAACCTGGTGGTGATGCCAGCACCTTCACGCTAGATGTCTGCACAGCTGACACAGGTGGTTTAGGCCAACACATGCTTCGAGGAGATGCTCTGCAGTTTGTGAAGCCACACGAGCAGGCAGTGGCTGAGTGGGCCAAGCAAAGGCTGAAATCAGTGTCAGCGCTGCCAGCACTGGCACTGCTGTGCTGGATCCCTCACATCGCAGCCTGAAAGCTGAAATCTCTTATGGGAAATGCGCTAACAGTTCTCCTCACTACCTATTTCTGCTCTGATTTATGGCACTCTCCTGTCCTCCTCAGCAGTCCCTGTTCCCAGTAGGAAGAGGCATGAGAAATAAGGCCAGATCTGCTTGACAGCAATAAAACCCTCTGTGACATTTGCAGGAATGTTTTTGGAGATGAAAGGATCCAGGGAGAAGAGATGTCAGTCGAACTGTTGGGCTTTTTTGTTGTTCTTTTGTTTTGTTTATAAATTTTCAAAAACCTCTTAAGAGTGTACTTCAGACCAGAATATCCTGGTTTCTCAGTTGGGTATCTTGGGCTGAACAACAGCATTAGTTTTATTCAGCGAGTATTTGACCAGAATTGCCCAGATACCACCAGTCTGCACTGGCTGTGGACCCCAATGCAGTGGTCCTCCCCCTGGAAGGATGCTGTTCAGCACGGAGCTTCTCAGCATCATTTAGCAAAAGGACTGCTTGCAGCTCCAGAAGGCTGTGGTTTAATAGGGAGACTGTTAGCACATTTTGGAGTCAAATGTTGAACACTGTTTTAACAATGATGGTAAAAACTGCTACAGCAGCTTAGAAAGTGGAATGGGTTAACTGATGCAATCAAGATCCAGTGTGCTGCAGGAAGATGTGCTGTATTTCAAACACACACTATTGGACCTCACAGTGTTAACAGGGAAAAATTATTCCCTCTGCTGCAGGAGTGAGGTGGTGAAGAGCTCTGGACTGTGTTATGTGGAATACTATGACAGATGATTTTTAAACATTTCCCTGCCTTAAAATCTATGGCTTAACATAGCATTCATCTAACTCCAGCAGGTTCCTCGGGGGAGTGCTGGCACCAGCCTTGGGAACTTCCTAGAGCAACAAATCACCCAAATCAGGCCTGGCTTACATAAAGGGAAGGGTTTGACGCCATAACCCAGGGTGCCCAAGTGAGAACAGCGGCAATCTGCCACACTTTTTCTTATTTTTTGACAAAAGGTAAAGCGATTTTTCTCACATTCATAAATACTCTTCAGAACCTGTATACAAACTGGAGTCAAATCTGGGGAGAAATTAGGGGAAAGTAAGGAAGAGATAACTAGTAGCTTTGTCACAGGACTGTTTACTCACTTGTGTGAGAAATCACCCAGGAGATCAACAGCAATGATGACCCTTCATTCCCACCTCCTGGCAGGTTGCCTCAACCCTCACTTTACAACATAGTCAAGTGGAAAGGGAGAACAAAAACTTCTTAAACTGGGTTTTCACCATATGTAAATATTTAAAGCTATTTCAATGAGCAGCTCTTCCTGCCAAGCACTTTGTCTTCTTGATAAACACCAGAACCACCAGGCTAAAACAGTGTTATTTAGGAATTCCAAGCCATATGGAAAACCTCCAGCAGAAGGATTTGGGGGGGACTCAGGAGAACACCATGGTGGAAGCATTTGCCATGGAGGTGGAGGTTTGTGTCTCCCAGGGCAGAGGCGGAGATTAAACCTGTGCCTGGCAGGGGAAGGACCACTACAGGCATTTTAACAAGTAGCTCATTGCTTTCTGCCTTCCCTTGTGAAATGCAGATTTACAGGTAACATATAACCTTCCATGTCTAACAAAGCACAGGTCCTCACTTTTTGTTTTGGTGAGGGGGGAAAAAACGTGTGTTATTTGACCAATCAAAAGCCCTTCTTGGGTGCCTATGCCTGTTTCTTAGGAATGAGAATCTGTCAGGAAGCTAGTAAGGGTTAAATCCTAAATCTTTTAGTTATCTACGAAAAGAGGATTTAGTCTCTCACATGCATTCGATTCTTTTGACTATTGTGTGCAATAACAGTTTAAGCAGTTATAGCAGCTATGAGAGGTAGAAAAGTTAAGCACTCAGGTGAATACATTCATGTTAATCTATGTTTGCAATAGCAGTTCAATTACACTCTTTGGCATGGAAGAAAGAAACTAGAGAGAAAGCATTGCTATGTAAATTCTTTTCCCAAGAACAGAATGGAAAGATGCTATCAATTATACGCCCGCACTGAAACAAGCAGTACTTGCTATATATTAAGTAAATTGCTGTCTAACCTCTCAGAAACAAATGTTTTCTGTGAGAGTGCTGTTGTGGTTTTCTCCTTCTATGTCAGGAGTACATCAAAGTGCTGTCTTCTATGCAGTTGCCAGATTAATAAATTATTGAGTGGAATTTTGTCACTTCAAAAAATATTCAAAAATCTCTTATATGAGTATTTGTGCGTATTAAAATACAGCTTGGGTTAAGTTTCCTCTTTCTTGGGGAGGACAAAAATAGAAATACGCACTTCAAGGCGTTAGGACCATGAACAGAAATAATTGTAAAACAATTTCAGGGCGCATGAACCTATATGAGCATTTTCTCACTGCATGCAGGAGTGGAAACTAGTCAGGCAAAACCTGCTTCTCTTTCCAGATTGCCTAAGCGTAAGGAAAGGACATTTGTGGTCTCCAAAGCAAACATTCCAATGAGATAAAAATGGGCTGATTCCACCAGCAAAGGAAATGGTCTGAGGCACAAATTTAGGATCTGGATACAGACAGGATTCCTGTTATCTCAAGGATGTTCACACCCAGGCCATTGATATAGAAGAAAAGACAAATATTTTGTCAAAATCCAGATTGGCTTGTCACAAAATACTCTAAGTCTTGCCAGTATGAATGACTTTCTGGATTTTTGTTATGTTTGTCATTTAAATAGTAAAAGTGATTTTGCATGCAATATGTTTGAGGTGTAGGGCTTTGGAGAAGGGAGATGATAAAAGCGCCGTTCACCCAAACACCAGGTTTGCATGTACTTTCTTGCACTGAACATTTTGCAGCTGGCATCCATTCTGAATTTGCACAGTTGATATTGCATTTTCTGAGACCCATCCTGTAGATCGTTGTGCGATCTGAGGTTGTGCAGAAACCTTGTTTGCAGCATAAAGCCTGTACAATGGCCTGTGGCTCACACTTCCCGAGCAAGGGGACCCTGCATTCTGCACCCGGACCAGCCTGAAGAGACTCCTATGCACATCCCATTTCTCAGGAGATGGTCTCCAACCATCAACCTAAGGGCTAAGCTGCACAAGGTGCGAACAATTGAGATTGGACCAATACGCAACAAAGACTAAACAATTCTGGAGGACAACGGGAGGTGAATCAGGGCTTCATACCTCACCGATGAGAGCCTTCAGGTGTCCTGGGGAATGCTGGATGTCCTCCCTCTCCACTGGTGATGCATTTCACATGCAACATCCGTTGCACCGAGAAACCCCAAAGCCCTCAAACCGGGAATCAGTTTGTGCAGCCTAGCCCTCCATTTCAGAGAGTAGCATAGGCTAGGGCATTCTAACCTACTATTTGCACTGGGGATTTAGAAGAAACAGGCTCCAGCTACTAAAGAACTGTGTCATGAATACATCTCTTTTTCCCCTTTGTCACCTTATCTTTTCCAGCAGCAGACAAATAACTGTTTACAAAAAGAGATGCTGGCGTTTTTGAGCCAGAATATTGTATTGTGTTGAAAAATATGGTTTGGCAGCCAAAGGATTGGCACTCCTGTCAAGATAAGTTCTGTTTGTCACCTGCCAGTCTGTAATTTAAATGAATTAATAACAGGACCGTGTTCATGCCAGGATCACTGGTCTTCTAAGAGTCCATGGTGCAGAATTCCCTAAGAGTCCATGGTGCAGAATTCCTGAATCAGGGGAAAAGTACCCCTTGCTCATACAATGTAACTGCAGCGTGTGCTCCTATTCCTGGAAGCTCTGCTTCCATCCTAAATACTACATAGGTTAAATCAACAGTGTTTTGTGTTGGTGAGGGAAGGTCTTGAAGGGAAATGAGACTCTCTGTTCCTAACAGGACTAATACAAGCTAATATCAGGACATTACCCAGAGATAAAGGAGGAGTTAAAATGTTTGCAAACCCACATTAGAAACCCAACTCAGCCCTTTGGATGTTGTGCACAGGCCGGTGCTTTATTACTCCACTCACATCACATCCATATACACATCCACCTCTGGGTATCATAACCTCTGTATCACTGCACAGATCCTAAGTAAGAAAAGGGCAGCATAGAAAGTTAAGGCAACCTAACAACTACTCTAACCTACACTGCCTGTTAAGAGGAAAGCCTATATCCATATCACAGCAGAGCAGTGGAATGATTTCTGGCATATATCTGTCTACATTGTACATACACACATACACCACCTCCCTGACACTGAACGCTTTCATGACAAGGTCTGTGTACTCAAGCATCCGTCACTAGTTATTATAACAACCAATTTTCTAAGGGGCCATAGAAACATTGCCATAGCACACGTGTCCTTTAGTTTTTAAAGTAAATCATCATGCTTTTATTTTTGCTGTTGAAAGTTCGCAGCTGAAAGATGCTTCATGAATTAATGGGATAAGAAGTTATGAGTATTTGTGCCCTCACGAGGAAATTCTATTCGGAAGAATGGCTTCAATTGTTTCTCCATTATAAAAATAATAATAAACAGCATTGATCTAAAAGCTCAAACAACACTTTTTATCTCAGATTTGTCTAACCCAATGTGGACTGCTGACAGGGAGTTGGCAGATGGTAGCCAGGATGCGAGGAGTATATTCTATATAATAGAATAATTGTGTGGCAAAACCCTGGTGCCTTGGAATGCAGCATCCAGTTGCATTTGACCAAGTAAGGCTCTCCCTGCATTACTAGCAATTTTCACAGGCCAAAACAAAGACCTTTTGCCTGTGGTTTTAAGATCACAGGGAGCACAGTCGCTAAACAACTGCATCCCACATTGTCAACCAGAATGGCTCACAACTTTGCAATGGGCAACAGCAGAAGGGGCTGTGTGGGCAAAGGCCACAAAGCTTTTTCGCCTTCCACCATGTGACAACAAATGAATACAAGTATAAATACCACACAAAGTTCTAGTTCCTTGAATGTTCCCAGAGGCCTGCTTTTGGAGATGGCAGATTAAAGAAGCTATTGAAATATCACAGAAATGCAACATTTAACTCAGAGAAACTCCTACTGGAGCCACACTCTGCACTGGCTAGCAATGAATGACTAAAAGCAGAGGTCAGAACTGTACAAAAGAGAGAAGTGTGCAAGAGAAAGCAAAGGTATGTAGGTATGTATGTGTGTATGAATAATACTGCTATTCTAACACATTTTATCCTGGCATCACCAGGTTGGCCTCAGTGTCCAAGCTTTAGGAGAAGAGATTGCAGAAAGCTAAATGCAAACAAAAAAGCCCAACTGGGTCCAATAACTGGGCGTTGCATGATACCCTTCCTCCCCTTGAGTCAGCCAGAGAGCTTCTCACCACATGTACTGCCTTCTAACCTGCCCAGAGGCTTCCTTCAGAACTAACTTTGCTTTTAAGCATCACTGGTGCTTGCAAGCTGGCTGCCAGCCTCACCCCACCTGGCCAGGTGAGGATAGCTGGGGAATAGAGTCTGGGATGCATGTGGGACTCCAAGAAGAGCCTTAACCTCTTTTCAGTTTACATGCCAGCTCCAACAGCCAAGATGCTTTCCTTCATGAGCCCTGAAATGCAACTGGCGTTAGAAAAATTCACCTAGGTAAATGAATTGGAGAGGCCAAGCTTTGACACCAAAGTTAACAGGTGAGTCAGTACATATACTTGTGTTGGGCTGGACTTCCCAAAGGCTGAAGTGAAATATTTTGTTGCTATTGACTTTTACTTTGACGTTGGATTCTGGCTGCCTCAGGTGCTTTAAAGATCCCACTTCTTGTCTGCTGAGCTGCAGAACAACGAAGACAGTGTCAGTGTGACAAATGCTAGCAAAAATGCTAACCACAAAAGTCAACAAGAGTAGAAACCCCCAGACCAGTCTTTGCTGCTTCTCATGGAAGTGAAAAGGAGGAAGAGACCCCAAGACAGGAGAAAAGAGAGGTAGAAGAGAGCATCAGCTCTGGACAACCTCACTGATAAGCAGCATCTTCCTGCTCAGAACCAGAGAACAGGTTTGAGCCCTGGTGTCTCAGAGCAAGGATGAGAAGGAGACACTTGCTGTCTTCTGCCTCCTGGTTCTTCAAACCTCCAGGCAAGAGCAGGAATGGTGGTCCCAACCCACATGTTACTTCAGCCTAAACCTGATTTGGCACATACATAAAATATACAAAGCAGCAGCATGGTTTCACATGAGGAGTAAGGCATGCACTGAAGTAATTTGTGGGAAGACAGATCACTGCTGAATCTTAAATTCCAAGTGCGACTGGAAGGAGAAGCAGTGTCTTTTACAGTTGGAGAAACAACTGGGGAACCACAGGAAGCAGGCTAACTTTCTGGACCCGAACCCTTCTGTATGGTATGAAGGGGAATGTCATGCCCTGGCAAAGGGCTTAGGTACGTGCAAGAGTATCTCTTATTAGACCAAACAAATTAAAAAAGGCACTCCAACAGTCCTGATCTCTAAATTTTAGATTGCTATTAACTAGCTTGATCTCTGATTCCCTCTTCAGGAACTACTCCTCTGATGTCTATTCACAACTACAAGAAAGCCACTGCTGTACAGATTTCAAAGGAGTTGCAGTCCATTGTGAGAAGAAACCATGCTGAGAAACAAGATCTCTCTACACATAGCTGGGGCTATAAGCGATGTTCACAGGACCAGCTCACTGCTTACAGCCCATGGAGGGTTTTTTCCCTAAACCTATGAGAACAATTGGGTAGATTTTATGCCCTAAATGTTTACAAATTCAGGGATTTGTTATGATTTCAAAATCTGTTCAAACAAAATCCTTAAGAAGGTAGTTAACTTCAAGCACCAGATATTCCCCAGAAGACAACAGTAAATCCCCATGTTTGTACTAGCCCCAGGATTGAGCTCTAATGGGGAAGAAGCCTGCTGTCTTCTCTCCCCCATCTTCTTAGTTACCACATGATATAGGCATGCATCGTTCGCACTCATGTTGCAATAACTGGAGTCTCAACTCCAAAACAGCTGCCACAGGCAGTGTCTGTGTACTCACAAAAATTCTTCTCCAACCTAAATTTAACTCCTTGCAAAAGTTTTTTGCTGAATCACAGTCCTCTGTGTAATGTGTACCCAGGGACAGCTGCCTAACTGTAGTACAACTTCTCTGCCATGCAAATCCTACACTCATCGGAATGACTCTTCTTAATTATCAAATCTACTTCTCATCTCAGCCATCCACCTTACTGATTGAAGCACTGGCCAAGCAAAACTGAATGCAACAACAAAGTGAGTAGTGTGCACTGTGAAAATAACAGTTCTTCTCCCTGTTTGCAGCAAAATTCATCAGCCCTGGAACTCCTGCCCATGAGTGGGGAGAACAGACCCATTTAACACTGAACTACCTGTAAAATAACTCAGCTGTTTGAGCTCCTTGCTGTGTTTATAGAAATATAGAGATACCTACAATGAAAATGTTTACAGTAATTGGTCATACTCTGTATGGAACAAATATCACAAGTAAATCCTAATACTCAAAACTGAATAGTATACAGTGTTAGGGACCAAGTTACATTTACAAATGCACAAACATTGATGCTATCTATTCAACCTAATTTCTTCGTATGCAAGCTTCAATAAATACTAGCTACACTACACTTCAGGAGTCATAATAAATGTTGGTCATGCTAAAATCTAAGAAAAAACAAAATCATAAAAATTCTCCACCATCCTGCCAAAATGACACACAGCTTTTGACAGGTACTGTAATAATATAGTGGTTTCATGAAATTATTTAACATTGTACAATATCAAGTCTGAAACACAGGTCTCTCTGTTCTAAATGAACTTGAAATCAGAGCAGGAGCAACAGGTTTGTCAGCACTGCATCCACACATAGCAAAAGCAGAGACAGCACGAGTCTGTACCCGGACCAGTGCCGCAGTTACACAGAATAAAGTGAGAATTGATGCTGCTTTACTGGCAAAAGGGAGGAGATGGAGAGAAGAGGGCCTGGACATAGCCCCAGTTACAAGCGTCATTGCAGAACAGTGTGAAGAAATAGCCTAGGCTTTGTAGCCTGCTCTTGCCAGCACAGTCCTCAAAAGCAGCCCCTTCCCTGAAAGCCAGTGATTGCAAGTAGGAGCTCTGCTAATAAGAGCAGGTTACAGATGGTGCCTGTGCAGGACAGAAAGTGTGCTATGCCAATGGCACACAGGGCCGTTCATTCTCTGTATCCTAATATAAGTATTTCTGCCAACAATTTCTTGTGGAGGAAGTGAGTGATTCACAAGTACATCTCCTTTCAGAAAAGAAAATATCTCACACACGCAATACCCTGATTCAACTTCAGCTCACACTACTGAATAATAAAATTTAGATCCTGCTCTGGAAATTTGCTTATACGTTAGATCATGCCACTTTTCTCATCTTGCAAAGAGGTTCGTGAAGAGGATCTTCCTAGCAACAGCTCCTTCTCATGGATGAGGCTATCTAGCAGGTCCTCCTGTCTGTAGTTGTGATAAACCTTCAGGAAAGCCAGAATTGTAATTCCCAGCCAAGTCAGCCAGGCAGCCCAGAGACCAAACTAGAGAAGAAAAGAAATGATAAAGAGGTCAGCACTGTATTGTAAAAACAAGGTCAGCTGTCCAGTTAAATCTCAAAATCTCAGCTGGACCAAAACCCATGTAGTCACACCAAGTCACACCCAGTGAAGTCCTGGCCCCACTGTTCCTCGACTCTGTCAACTTATTCTTAGCTTAAAAGGAAAAACTCATTACATACTAGAAAAAACGAAGTAAAAATGTGCTATGTACAATATGAAAAAAAGAAATCTGTATAATCCAGGTGCGTTCATTAAACTTCCCATATCTGAAATTCTGACTGGCCCAAAATTCTTGGGTTTGTTTCACTTCTGTTAGTTTAGAACTGCAACATGTTTTAAGACATTTTCCAAAACTTTCTTCCCAAATCCTTTGGGCCTCCCACTACCCCTAGAGAAGTATATATTTTAAGGTATTTCTAGTCAAAATATTGTTGAAAAAATCTTATCAATTGAACTGTTCCACTGTGGGGTAACCGTTTGAGATTAGCATGAATTCAGACAGCAAGAGAAACCCACTTCAGTCCATCCAAGTTCCTGGTGGCTTATTTGTACCCAGCATAAGATACCCAAGATCAAAGCCTCAGATCTGCAGTAGGTTCCATCAGTAACTTGTCGGTGTCTCTTGCTTGACTTCGTGGAGATAATTACACTTTGATTCCTACAGGTACTTGAATGTTGGCGTCCCCGTCTCAGAGAAGGCTCATTTGTAGTAAGGCTTTCTAGCAGAAACTCCATTTTAATTCTATGATGCCTTTAGCAAAGAAACATTAACTGAATCCTTGTATTTCAGTTTTTACATACAGCATTTTTAATTTAAAAAATACAACAATTGAAGCACTTCCAGGCAGTAATACAGCTGTTTAATAGCCAATTCAGATAAGCAAGGGCTACTATTTTTTCAAGGGACTTTATGTTCCTGTGTATCTTACACACTTCGGAAATTATTTTAAGTATTGCTGCCCATACTTAGAATTATCTTTGTTCACCAGTAAAGAATACTTTTGAGTTATTCTACAAATCTTGGAAATAAGAGAGATTAATTTGGCTTTATATGACCATACTAAATAGTTGGAAGCTTTGCATTAATTCCTTAAGCACCACTTCATTAATGAAATATTATCTTAAAGGCACTTAGATATCTGTTACTGCTGTGGTCTTCTCAGCATATCTGATATGAAAGAATCTACATGGATTTATCCAAATTCACTGAAATTCCCAGAGTCATTCTGATGTGTTGGAAGCATCTGAATGGAGGAAAGTGGACAGAGACAGTATCTGTATACTTGTTTCTGTGCATTTGTACACACACAAATACATGTGCCAAACACCTAAAGCTTTAATTAAGCTGCCTATTCTTCCTTTCTAGATTTTACCCAGAGCCTGTATTTGTAATTCTGAAATTGTCTACCTTCTTGATATTTCCATTCAGACCACTGCTTCTAAGTAAAGCCTACTGTAGGAGATTATTGCACTTACAAGGAAATGTTTGCTTTAACCATTAAGTCTAGTCTATTCTTTGGTTTTTCTTTCTGCTCTTTCAAAGAGACTTATTTTTCATCCATAGACAGACCCATTCTTCTAGACAAACCACACTATATAAATGGCAGTAATCTTGAATGACTTCATATTTATGTGGGCTCAGGTGATCTCAGAAAAGCTCATGGAAGGCAAAACTAATAGCTCCATGATCTGGTACAGGTGAGACATTATTCTGAGCAGCAATGAAGAGCTGCAGGACACCAGAGAGCTGCAACATTTGCAGAGCTTGTCCTTTGGAGAAACAATAAATTTTGCATCATGAGTAACAAGATCAGTGGCAGAGTCAGGTTATGACATGTCCACATTCAAAGCTATCTATTTTGCATTTAAAATGCAAGTGTACCCATCACTATCATCCTGATTCACAGAATCACAGAATCACAGAATAGTAGGGGTTGGAAGGGACCTCTGTGGGTCATCTAGTCAGTGGAAATGTTCCCATCGATTTCAGAGGATAGTAGTTCAGCTCCAGCAATCCCAGATCAATGAGCAAACAGTAAATGAACTGGAATGGAACCATGACCTAGTCTGACCTACCTGTGCAATAGCAAACTGGTCATAGAAAGCAGAGTTTTCTAAGTTCAGTTCAAGATCTATGTCCTGTAACTCTTCACAGCTACCCAAGGAAGGCATTTGGAGGAGAAAAAAGAAAATTATTTCAGACATCCCAAAGAAGTAAACCAAAAAACATCTTAAACATGTTTCAAACAGTCACAATGGCATGTTCTATCAAAAGATATTTAAGTTATTGCAGTAATGAGGTTGCTTGCCAATCTTCTCTAAAACTAGGCTAGTAGAGGCATGTGATTATGTTCTTTAAAAAAAAAGGCATAACTATGTAAGTGATAACACCAGTCTTCCATAAGTGGAGATGTAATAGTTATTATGAAGACAGTATACCTAAACCCCTCTTCTCCCACTACCCTCGAGCCTCCCACATACACGCATCTGGCATCTCCCCAGGTTGGTTGCTTCACCCCTCAATGAAACAAAGTGTATGAGCCTCCATTACCTTTTGACTTCATCAGGGAAAGCTTCAGAAGAAGGGATTGTGTGGGTGTTTTTGTTTCGGATGCTCCAGCAAGGAGATGATACTCTGATGGTAAGATAGAGGCTGCCTACAGATTTTACAAATAACTTGGACTTTTAGTGGTGTGAAAAAAATCGCAGGATTTTGAGGTTGTCTTTCTGTCTCTTGGTTGATTTCTGTAGCCTCTTCTCTCTCCTTTTCAGTGCTGTCGGTCATCTTGGGTTCTTATCCGAATATTCGATTAGATGGTTTTTATAATTGAATTTTTAACCGAATATTCGAATAATTCGATTAATCATTGCAGCCCTAAACAGAACATTTACTATGGCATTTTACAACATATGACAATGTGCAACATAATTGTATGCTTTAAGTAGTAGGTTTATTCCATATCATATGACATAAAATGTCACCTTCTCCTCTCCATTGTTATTTGTTTGATAGGAAAAAATCTGCCTCAACTTGTCATGTTTCCTATGAGGAGCATAAGCATTGCAGGACACAGTAGACCATTTTAGGAGCTGTACATTTTGTGCACTGTAAGAAAGTACCAACCATCTGTACTTTCCACTTACAAAGTACTTTCCATTCTGTGGCTCACAGGGCATCCACAACACTGCTATGAGACCAGCAGATGGTCTTTATACAAATTTTTGGATGACGGTGCGTTGTGGCACATGCGGGATGAGTGACTTGCCCCGCTGTCACCATAGTGGTGCAGTGGCAGAGTTGGGACAGCAAGACAGGAGCCCTGACTCACAGTCCCCGGCCCTGCTCACAAGACCAGACTCCCCCCATTTTTAGACCATTTCCAAATCTAGCTCTTCTTCAAAAATGAAAATTAATGAAAATGAAAATTAATTTAAACTAATGGATATCTTTGGCGTATGATTGTGACTCAGAAGGAGACCATGAAATGCCATGGAAACGATACTTTTCTTTGTGGGGTACTAAACACAGAAAAAACCCGTTTTATTTCCTTTTTTAATTCCAGATGAAGAAAATCTGGATTTCCACACTACAGATGCCTTTCCTCACCTTGCTCACCTTGCATGTAATAACTACAGTTTGTAACACCACTGTTCTCTTGTGCATATATGAAAAAAAAGGAAGAAAATGTTTTCTTCAATACTGACCTATTTGGCATGCTTCCTTTTTCGGTAATTGCATCACACCACATGTTAAATCCTACACTCACTATAGTGCTAGCAATAAATGTGATAAACACCACAAAGGCGCTGATCAGCAGATTCAGGAAGGCAAAAAAGAAAGAGCTGCAATAAAAGGGAAGAAAAATGTAACTCATAAACAGCTGAAACACAACATCAGCAGTCTCTCTAAGCAGTATACACTGGGCAGAAAGATATCCATTTCCATTTGAAACACATCTGCTTTAATTAAGAACACCTAATACATTGAAAAACTATGGATTATGATTTTGAGTCGTATTATCTTCATTTGTAAGTGCTTTTGATTTTGATTTTTTTTTTTTCACCATAAGAGGACAGGGCTTTAAATCATAAACACTAAGTGGCAATTGTTCATACACAGCATGGCTTTCATTAGCTGTAATGATGAAAATCACCATTGTTAAAATAAATGCCATTAGCTCAAATTATGTACTAACTGGAGCTAAAATTCTTTCACGAGTAAAGTGATAATTGGGACAAAAATTGCCTGGGAGGGGAAAACTAAAAATAAAACAACATAGTACTGATAGCTATAATAATTTTAAGCAATGTAACACACGGTACTGCCATCATAGGACACGAATTGCAGTTTTATGGGCAATTTGCAGAGCAGGCCAGCTTCTCCTGAGCCTTCTCTGGCTTTGGAGTCAGTATTTTATTCTACCAGCTGAATGCCAATTTACCTCAGCCCCGTTAAGTCCGCCCAACCAGGACCGTCCGTAGGCGCGTGCTGGGTCTGGAGTGGTAGGGTATGGGATGCCCATAAGGCCAAGGAATTGTATACTCATCTTCACAGAATCACAGAATCACAGAAAGGTAGGGGTTGGAAGGGACCTCTGTGGGTCATCTAGTCCAACCCCCCTGCTGAAGCAGGGTCACCTACAGCAGGCTGCACAGGACCTTGTCCAGGCGGGTCTTGAATATCTCCAG
>Ga0065711_1002118_pt1 | contig 55282 bp, 50 predicted proteins | sample Hoacrofraction12_FD_59098 | JGI IMG/M metagenome (GOLD analysis project Ga0065711, IMG submission 59098) | Hoatzin crop microbial communities from Cojedes, Venezuela - Epithelial fraction 12 v2 (version 2) | ecosystem: Host-associated > Birds > Digestive system > Esophagus > Crop | place... | reverse complement strand
GGGGGTGCTCATCAACAGCCAGCTGAACATGAGCCAGCAGTGGGCCCAGGTGGCCAAGAAGGCCAATGGCATCCTGGCTTGTATCAGGAATAGTGTGGCCAGCAGGAGTAGGGAGGGGATCATGCCCCTGTATTCAGCACTGGTGAGGCCGCATCTTGAAGTACTGTGTTCAGTTTTGGGCTCCTCACCACAAGAAGGACATTAAGGTGCTGGAGCGTGTCTGGAGAAGAGCAATGCAGTTGGTGAATGCTCTAGAGAACAAGTCTTGTGAGGAGCAGCTGAGGGAACTAGGATTGTTTAGTCTGCAGAAGAGGAGGCTGAGGGGGGACCTTGTTGCTCTCTACAACTACCTGAAAGGAGGTTATAGCGAGGCGGGTGTTGGTCTCTTCTCCCAAGTAACTAGCAACAGGACAAGAGAAAATGGCCTCAAGCTGCATCAGGGGAGGTTTAGATTGGATATTAGGAAAAATTTCTTTACTGAAAGAGTGGTCAGGCGTTGGAACAGGCTGCCCAGGGAAGTGGTGGAGTCACCATCCCTGGAGGTGTTCAAAAAACATGTAGATATGGCACTTTGGGACATGGTTTAGCAGGCATGGTGGTGTTGGGTTGATGGTTGGACTTGATGATCTTAGAGGTCTTTTCCAACCTTAATGATTCTATAAAGGGGATTGCCCTGGTATAAGACCCCGCAGGGGAAGCACACACTATGTAAATTACTAATGCTTGGGCATTTGAATAGATGAGTGGGAGCTGGTGTTTAATACTGAGGGTCTTCCAGAGGTCATACTAGTGCCAAGAACACTTACGAACCTCCTAAAAGCAGGTGGGAGGAAGTGGTGCTCACCGTGCTTCTGTGTTCAATCTGCGGTCTCTCCAGGGCGATGGTGATGCAGTTCAGGAAGATGAAGGCCAGCACAACGTAGTCAAAGAGCTTGTGAGCAATGATGGTTTGGCAGAGGAGGCGAAACCTGAAAGAGAATTCCAGTAGGCACCTGTGCCTTGGGCACAGCAAGGTTAGGAGCCATGAGGACAGAGAATTGAGAGGTCTGGGCAAAACTGAGCTCTGACATAGCAGCTTTCTTATCACTGATAATGATGTCCCTTGCCATGGCAATATCCCAGAATGGCCTACGGTCACACCAGGAGCCTGGAGCATAGCAATGGCAGAGCAAAGAGCTGAACCTTAATCCATTGCCCCCGTGCCATAGAGGTTTCCTAACCGCTACAGTTCTGTGCTCCTCTCTTGCACTGCAGAGAGGAGGCTGAGTTTCAGTTTTCCTCCCAAACTCACACTTTCTACCACCCCAGGGCAAAGAGGCCACATGCTGAAAGCTGAGGAGAGGCAGAAAGGTTGGCAGTCATAGGGACCACACTTCTGCCTGCTCTGAAAGACACTGTGCCCATTACCATACATGTCACACAGAGCAAAGGGCTCTCCCTCATGACCTGTAATGAAACCCCCTTCTTTTCAAGGGGCGACGCACATGGGTGAGAATACGGTAGGCTGGGGTACATGGACATTTTCTCCTGGTGGGAAGACCCCTTTAGCAAGAAGAATTTATCCCAAATTTCTTTTTTTCAGGCAAGAACTCCTCTAACTTTGCCCTAAAAGGTGTGATACGACTGCTGATAAGTTGTTACTGGGACTGAAAATGAAATGGAGAGACTGTTCTGGTACCAGGGGAGGAAATATCAGTATTATGGAGTTGTTAATAATACATTCCTTCTCCTTTTTGGGTTAATGTTAGTATACCCTGCCTTGCTTTGCTATAAATATTTATGATTACAAAAGAAAAATGGGATGCTCCAAAGGGAGGGAAAATCACAATAGCTGTTTAGGATTCTCATCCTTCCTTTTATCTTCAGAATCAAGGAAGAGAAACATTGTTTGGCTGTAGAGGGGGAGATGGAGGAGACAAAACACATTTCCAGCTAGCAAGTTTAAAGTTACAACCTAACATGTAGCTCAGGGAATGTGGCCAGCACGGCAACAGAATCTGCCCCATCTTCTCAACCCTTTAATGCAAAAAACTTCACAAACCTGTTTTGTGGTGAGAAGAGATATATGGACCAGTCTTCCCGTAACTCACACCAGTCTGGCTTATAGACTTCCATCATCTTCCGTATGCGAAAGCACAGGCTCTGGAGGGACGCAGCAGAAGCAAGTGCCACTGGTTACCTTCCCACTTGCCTGAAAGAAGCACTCTTCCTTTCACATTTGACCCAAAAACACCACTGCACGCATTTTGCCACGTGCACTACCTGCCTTTGTTTAAGCCCCTGAACAAGAAAATGGACTCAAAGAGCAACAGGCCACTGAAAAGAAGGTAGGAGCTGCTTTGCCAGGGCCTGTTTACCTCTCGGCATCTGGTTTCGTCCAAAACTGCTGGTGTCCTTTCTAGAGCAGGATGTTGTCCATGATGCCTTCTCAGAGTGGCTCTGTTACATGAGGACAGTGTTTCCTCGCTACCTCAGCTAAATGAGAGGCCAGGACAGGTAGCCCTTCTGATGGAACTTGGGCTTGGAAGTGATTTAATTTCATACAGCATCTATGTCCATTCAAATTTCTATTGACTCTCCCTCCACTTTTTCCACCCTTTGATCTTCTCACAGATTGTGCATTGCGGTCTCCCAGGCTGGCACCGCAAAACTCACCTGCCATGTCTCTTGTGCCTGTGCTTGCTGCTCTGATCTAGTGGAAGATGTCCTTGCTCATGGCATGGGGGTTGGAACCAGATGATCTTGAAGGTCCCTTCCAACCCTTACCATTCTATGATTCTATGATCTCCTGGTGTTCCCCACGTGAAGCTCTCGCTGCTCACACAGCCTGACCTTTCCTAACCTGTAGAAATCACTGGCTGCACTGCTGTGAAATAACAGCCCCCGAATGACCATGCACGTACCTCACATATGCCTTCCTCCCACCATCCGCCAATACGCCTGTCTTGCAGGCAGCCTGACAATGTGCTTTGGGATTGTATGGGCCTGGAAGGTCCCGCCCTGTGTTCAGTTTTGTCCTCCGGCTGTATTTAAAGAACCTTTGCAAGATGTCCCATCCATGTTGCAGGGAGACTAAAACTTGAGGATGGATTTGGGGTTGCCCACAGCACTGCAGTGTAACCCAGGTTCCCTGCACCAAGTACTCACATAATCTATCTCTTCGTCATCCTCTCCCCGTTCCTTGCGGTTGTTCATCTTTGGGAAGATCTCCTTGGCAATACTAGGCATTTTGCCATTGCAGTCGTGATGCTCGCTGGCCCCGGATGCTGCTCCCAGCTTACGGGTCACTCTGTGGCCAGATGGGACTGAGGCCAACTCCAGCAGGTCACAGGAGCCTTTGTTGTCCAGGGAGAGCGTCCGGCGGTGGTGAAACACCCTTCCTGTCCCGTCCGGCTCCCCATCTGCCACCCTGTGCCTCTCCCCAGACAGGAGGGATTCATGCTCGGTGGAGGGAGGTTTGTGCTTCAGGCTGTGTCCCCTGGCCAGGCTGTTCCAGCTGGAGCGACGGCTGCCCCAGGCCCCGCTGCGGCCCCAGGCACTGTAGTGGGAACTGCGGGAGCTGGACTGTAAGAGAGCGGGACAGAGACTCAACAATGTTGGGCACAAGGAGAGAGAATGCGATCCTGTTTCAGATTGCAGACTTCTCCCTGTTTCCCTAAGCCAGGAGGCTGCAATTTTTTAGCCATCGAGGAAGCTGCATGGTAGGAATTTAGCAGCAATCTCTGTAAATCTGACAATAAATTGATAATGAGTTAGCAATGGTGTTGGCTGTGATTTCTTTATAGCACCATCTGTGTGGAAAGCACTTACAGGGAAGGTAAATAATAAAGCCAAAGGCCAGGTATCTGATGTTGTTACTTACACCAGCACAGAGCAAGAATAAAGCTCTCCAGAAATCTGACTGGCAGCTTTTTACACTGCCCTGGGGTAAAGGATAACACAAAGTACAGGGTGATGGATAATCTGACGCACCATCTTTGAGTACAGTCTTAGTAAAAGGAAGAAATGAAGGAAACAGGCTTGTTGATTACAGTCTACTCCAAACACATCAGCAACTTATCATGTAGTACATGGCTGCCAGATCTCTCTGTTTAGAAATAACAGGGGCATGAACTCTCTTTGAGCACCCATGCACCCCCACAAAGATGTGTGTGTCAGTGGGTAGAATGCCCAGAAGTGGATGTTACAAGGTGGACAGGTCTGATGTGCTGGACAGCCAGCAGTGCCTAGGGAAGTACTAAGGGGCAGCAGAACCTGCTATAGGGAGCTCCAGGTCAAGATTTCTCTCTCCATTGTTATAAAAGCTTCCAGAAAATCCATCTGTTATGGGACTTGACGGTTCAAGCATCACCCAGATATTCCTATGCTCTTAACTCACTCAGGGCACCATTTTGTGTCCTGTACAAGGAAAACGAGGAAAGGGCAAGAGGACAAAACGTGTTTCACGCCAGGACTGAGACTCTGTCTCCATGGTGTTCCCCCTCTCCCACCAGAATAATGCAAAAGAGCTGAATCCCACACTTGATGGAATATAGATCAGTGACCTGGAAAGAGACATCAATAATCCGGAAATTTAGATAAATAATGTCAACTGACCTGGCTTTCTAAAGACAGACAATGTACTTGTGTTAGAAGCCTACAGCAGCAGCACAACCCTCCACAGCAATCCCCAGATGACGACAGAAAGACAACAGAGTGCTTGGACTTCAAAAGAAGGGTTTGACACACTTTTCTACTCACTCACTCACCAAGGACCGCTGGTCATAAGTCATTCTTCCCAAGGACATCACACTGCTCTTCCGGGAGCCAACAGCAACATGAATCTGGTCAGGCTGCAGGGAATTGCGCGAAGAGTTGGTGGCCCCCACAGGAACCACTGGTGGGTTGGAAGAGGGCAAGGATGGGTCCAAGTGTCCATTAGGTGTCACAGGAATTGCACAGAGCTTAGGATCTGGGTGGAAAAGATGTAGAAAGAAGAAGAAAGAGAAAAGAGGGTAGGTTCCTCACTATCCAGTGACTGTTTTGATGTCTAAGCTGTTTAGCATATTAGCAGCTGCTAACAGAATATTAGCTGTTTAGCATCAATTCCTTCTGATTTAGGCTGCTGCTGCAAAAGCATTGCTAGCTGAGAAGACTTTGAAGTATTCTCCTCAGTCCCAAAAACTGATGGCAGCTCTCCTTGGGGCCAGACAGACGACCAGAGTGCTGGTCAAGCAGACTCCATTTGACAGGCAGAGCAAGAAGCCAAACCCTGGCAGCAAGGGGAGGAGAGTGTGCTTCTGCACAACAAGAACAGACACCTGCATGTTCAGGTCTGAACAAATATCACCAACTGTCAGACTGTCTAGTTAAAGCAGTTAGGCTGAGACACTGAGGAAAAGACTAAGGTGTGGGGAGACTCTCAGCCATCCATGTATTTGGGTCACCTTTAAATTCCCTCAATCCTACTCTTCGTCCCAATCTATCCTACTACACTGGGCCTCTTTAAATGACTGATCATTGACCTTGAAGATCCAGAACACCTTTGAGGGGTATGTTAGATGCTGTGGACAACCATCAGCATTTGTCAAGATGGATGGAGAGGATGGGGTACTGGCTTTTAATGCCTGAAAGAACTGGAACAATCATTTTAATTTGACCTACTGCATAATGACGGTCACATATCCTGACCTGCAGGCAGTGTCACAGCCGTGAGTGCACCAATAGGCTCTGCAACCTCTTCCCCATCTGTCCTCCTAAGAGTCTGGCTGTCTACATTCATGGTGCAGTCATGTAACCCAGGATCAGACTGCTGTGAAAACAGCTAAGTTGCAGGAAAGAGCTGTGAGAAGCCAAGACTGGAGCCACTGCTCTTTGCTGTGGGAGCTGCATTTAAGCTCAGACCAGCGCCTGTGGTCCTCGTCTGGGTTTTGCTGTGAATATGCTTGTACCTTGCTGATAGTGATCTTGTCTTGCTGACTGGACCTGTTGGGGCTTGACCTCAGACCTGCCTGATCGCTGTGGACTTGCCTGGCAATCATTGAACCATTGGCTGACCTGTGCTAGCGTCAGCAGACCTACTCTGCTCACCTTGTGCAAGTACTGTGCTTTTGCCAGTGTGGTCCCTGCCCTCCTGCCTGGCTGTCCCTCCCCCTCAGCTCCTGGCTTGCCATTCATTGCGGAGCAAGATACTCTTGCTGCTCCCTGCCACCTAGTCCTGTTTGAGATATAATACCTCTTGCAGAAAGACTTGCAGTCTTCAGGAAAAGACTTTGAGGGGTGGAGACCTTACCTGGCAGCTTGTAGGCAGACTGTTAGAACAGTTAATTATGTTTCCTTAAAAATATGTGGCTTTCTTCAGTCTGAATTTGTCTAGCTTCAGCTGCCAACCTTTACAATCTCATTATGCTTTTTTCCGCTCAATTAAAGAGCCATCTACCATCAGAAATCTCTCCTTATGGTCAGCTGTTATGGAGTGTTTGATCAAGTCACTTCTCTGGTTTCTCTAAGCTTCATTAATCTCTCACGATGAGGCAAGACTTCCAGATTTGTCCGAGTCCTTTTTAACGTGTTCATATCCCCTACCCAAATGTGGGTCCCAGATTTGGACACAGTGTTCCTGAAAAGGTGCCCCTGAAGGTAGGCAGAGACAGCCTCACTTGTCACTCCTATTTGCCATTCTTTAGGTCATTGAGGAATTGCTCCTCTTAGCTATTGCATTCATATGTTGCATGATGTCAACACAGCTCTGTTTTTTCCACAGGTAACACCACAAACTAGCATAAAGTTTAAAATGAAAACCAGTAAGTTCTTGGAGATGGGAGTAAATTTTCTGCAGAATCTGCTTTCAGGTTTCTCACTACACAGCAGTGGGACTTGAGCAAATAAGGCTGTTTGAGCTACTGTACCTGAGCCTTCCTGGACCTCTTGGAATTGATCTAATTCCTCCATGTTTGATGAACTCTGATCTTCATCTGAGTATGACCGGTTGGCATCACCCTGAAACACACAACTTTGGAAGCTGGGAACTCATAAACAGAAAAGACCATTTGTTCTTATCTTTCATTGCTGGAACAACTGTAAAATCCTCCTTGGCAGCCAGGCATCAGTGTGATCGCTGGTAAGAGTCTCATGTGGCCTGGGATGGCCAAGGTACTGTGTTCTTGCTTTTGGAAGGACAAAGGACTCACCCTAGTAGGGTAGGGTCTGTTGCACGGGATGGAAATTGTGAAGTCCCTTCCAGAGGGCTTATCTCTTTCCTTGCAAGGATTAACGCTGTTATCTATTTTTTTTCTTTTTTTCCAATGAACCCTGCCCTGAACTTCACAAGAAATGACAGAGTTGTGCTATTTTGGGAGTCCTCCACCCCAGTACCATCCAAGTGTCTCAAAGGCTGCCTGTTTAGCACCTCCATCCCTCCTCCTGATGAGACCTTGGTGGCAACTCACCTCAGCCTGGAACCCCTCCACAAGAATGGCCACTAGCAGATTGAAGAGCACGTAATTGCCAAACGTCATGAGAGCCACAAAGTAGAGGGATGCCCATGGCGAGGTAGAGGCCATGCCATTATAGAGCACAACATTCCAGTCCTCCTGGGTTAGGATCTGCAACCCGGAGCAGAGGTCACATAAATATGAAGGAGGAACATGAAGGAGATTCCCAGAAAAAGACAGTGAAAGGATACACATCAGGACCACATCACGCCTCTTGACTTCCCCAGAACCACAAACCCACTGCCTGCTGTCACTGTCCAGATGTGGTACTGCCCTGATAACATCAGTTGAGCAAAAAGAAACAACAGTGACCATGAGGGCAGCCACGTGCTGGGGTGATGGTGTTAAACACAGGAGTTGCCACAACAGAAGAGACCTTTACAAAGTGTCTTCTAGGAAGGAAGGAGCCCCCCTGTCTGAGAGATACACCACTCATTTGGTTACAATGTGTAATTGTTCTTCCTCCAAACATGACATGCCAAAGCCTTTTGTGTGAACTTTTGTCTTGTCAGGAGCCAGTACAATGCTCCACAAGAAGAAAAATCACCCCTGATCCTCTTCACTTTGCCCTGGCCCACCTGTAGAGAGCAAAGTGGGTTCACCTGGAAGACGGTGACGATGGCCCACAACAGGGAGTCAAAATTCTTCCGGTCAGGAACTGTATCTCCTGTGTCCGTCCTGAGGCTGAACTTGCAACCAAAGATGTGCATTCCCAGGATGCTGTTGGGACAGGAAGAGGAGATAGTGTCAAATATAAGTATCTCTACCACCACAACGAGCTTGTCAGAGCGACACTCTTTTCCTCCTGACAATCCAATGTAGCACCACAGGAGTGAGGGGTAGAACACAGCCAGACCACTGGGACCTACCTGTAAAGAAGGAGCTGTGTATTGCACCCCTGTAGCTACCACAAAACCTTGTTCTTGTTTCCTGTCTGCACTTCCTCAGAGCTCACATATTCCCTCCAACCTGTCCTTCAGGACTGCTCTCTCCACTGTTCTTGCTTGCTTCCGTTTTTCTTCATCTCCCTACCACTGCCTCCACAGGATGCACTGACAAACTTGCCTGTGTCAGCACCAGCCTCCAGACTGAACTGTCCCTGCAGTCAGTGTTGATTATCAAGAGAATTCACCTATCCTTCAATGCGACATTATGCTCAGCCTGCGCGTTTGATGGCAGTATTTCTCCACCCCGTCCAGGCCAAAACTTCAGCTACTGAACCCAATTTAGGGCAGTAATAACCTCAGAGCTCATGGGCAACTAAGCGTCTGTAAGTGCTTCCTGAGCCTAGAGCAATGGGCAAGACAAGTCACGCGCTCATGCTCTGAAGCTGCTGTCCACATGAGCCATGCACTGCCTCTCTAAAACACTGTGAGGCAACTAACTGCCTCCTCACCTGAATATAAAGATGAAGAGCATGAGGAGCATGCAGAAAGTGGCTACGTTGTCCATAGTCTTCATCAGCACCACAAGCTGGCGGCGCAGCGCAGGCATGAAACGCACCAGCTTCAACACCCGCAGGAGACGGAAAGTCCTCAGTACGGAGAGGCCACCGTCTGACTGGCCGATGATCTCCCAGATGCTACGGCCCAGAGACGCACAGGGAGTGCAAGGGACATAACAAAAGAGAATTGAACAAACAGAAGAGAGAGAGGAATAACAATGCTATTCCAAGTTATCACCTCTGCATTGGCAGCATGTATATAGGGGATTAGAGAGAAAATCTGTTTGAACAAGATATAATAAACATATACTACAGGTTTATACTTATGTGTAGAAAGCTGCATTGCTCCCTTCAGAATATGAACATGGCACTGCACGTTTCAGGAATGAAGAAATGATTGCAGCATTAAGTTCCAGAAAAATAAGTTCTTCTATCACACATTAAATCTCTGTAGCATCCTTCATTTATGCATTTGCAAAATATTTCACAGCTAATATTTGTTGTGGACTTTCAAGGCAAATGTGATTGCCTCCACTCTACAGAGGAGACAACTGAGAAGTAGAAATGCTATGTGGCTTGCCTAGGGTCGCTAAGTGTTGTGAAAAGACATCTTACTCTCCCAATCCTTGGCCTTGTGCATCAGCTCAGCTCCTCATAGTATAGTTGCTTTTTGAAAGGCACATGAAAACATGCAAGCTCTGTGGTACTCTTTTCTATGTGTATTTCAGTTGATCCCCAAGGCCCTTGTCACCTGATGATGACGATGATACTGTCAAAGATGTTGTAGGGATTGCGGAGATAATCAAAGAGACCAAAAGCAGCAAGTTTCAGGATCATCTCCAGGGCAAACATGCTTGTAAAGACAACATTGCTGATCTCCAAGATATTGGTCAATTCCTCTGGCTGGAGAGAAAGCAAATTCAGAGAGTCAGAATGGAAACAGCCCTGAAATTAGAGGAAAGAAAGTGCCACCATTCCCAGGGGATAGGCTTTGTAGGGAGCTGCAAAGCTCCCACGGATAAGATTAGAGTGGAGCTGGACAGAGCCACTTGCAGTCCCATTCCTTTGCACATTTACTACTTTCATTGTAGACTATGTTCCTAACAAATTCTTTTACTAGAGGTGGTCAGGAGCCCCACAGCCATTCATACAGCCAAGGCTGACCAAGTGCTTCCCACATCCCACTCCATATCCTGACCCCCCAGCTAAAGGCTGCTTTACTTTGTGCAAAGAACTTGAGTATTTTTTGAAGCGGGGCAAAAGTGGCTGATCTGTGGTCAAGCTCTTTCTTCAACGCTTTCTTCCTCTGAGGTTTCCACAGGTAGCTGGCACAATTTTATGCTGAAATTCTGAAACAATGAAATGAAAACCATTCCCCATCTTCCTTTGCACCTCAGCTGCACTCATCTGCCTCCTCCCTCTCTGTTTTTTCCCTTCATTTTTGTCTCCCCCACTCCCCACCAACTACTTGGTATGCATTAGTTTTCTGGTCTTGCTCCAGCAGTCTTTTCTTGTGCCTCTGTCCTAAGATCAGTCTCAATAATTACCCAAGCGAATATCAGACTGGATGAACAAGATAACAGTGAGGAAGGGCACACTGCTAACACCTGGGACAGGAAGAGCAGGACAGGGTGAGGAAAAGAGAGAAACGGACAACAAGAGGAGAAAGGCATATGCACAAGGTGAAAACCTCCAGGGATTACACAAGATGACTGTGTTGAAAGAAAAAAAAAAAAAGAAAAACAAGGCAATCTGACCCTGCCTCAAGCATTTTTTTCTGTTGAATCTCTGACAGCTTTCAGTCCCTGTGATACCGCCTTCCCCAGCAGAGACCAATGTGTTTGTGCATATGAGAGAAAGTGTTTTAATGACTCCATCAGTGGAACAAGCCTGAGCAAATTAAATTACTCCTCCTTTTGTTTTCTGAATTAATGACTTTTTCTTCAGTGTGTGCAGCCTTGGAAACTTCTCTGACAAGGTCAGGAAAGTGTCTAGACCGTTTCCTCGGGAATGATGAAATGTTGTTTCAGAGGGAGACAGAGGCTGCACTGAAGTCATTAATGAGGGATGTCAGGATCTTGCCATCCCCTGTGAAATTCCCTGCATTGAATTTGGGGTGGACTCACCTGCTCAAAGTACCTCTCACCCAGGGACTAGGACTACACCAGCCAAACAGCAACCGCTGAGGTCTCGAACAAGGTCCAATGCATGAGGGCCAACACTTGCACAAGCCTGCCCATGTTTGCACATACTCATACATACACCAGGGAGACTACCATGGCAACAGCACAGTACATAATGTTCCCAAAGTGAGAGAAAAACTTCATCCCAGTGTAATGGGTTGCACCCTGGGGCCAGGCTAGACTACCTGTGGCCTTCAGACCGCATGAGACTGCTACAGCAATTCACCTGGCTGTAGCATGCTGCTGGCCACCACCTTCCGAAGCAGCAGCTGGTGGAGACCTGCTCCAAATGAAGGTTTGCCGCCTTCCCAATTGGAGGGACAGGGCATGGCAGCCCCAAGGCACTTCTTCAGGGCTCCTCTGGCCCAGTTTTCATAGAATCATAGAAAGTTTTGGGTCAGAAGGGACCCCTAGAGGTCATCTAGTCCAACCCCCCCCGCAGCGAGCAGGGAATTTTCCATGTTTACCTTGGGGCAGGTATGTCCCACCTCAGACAAGGTTACATATTTGATATTCAACCTACTGCACCACTGAGCCCTAGCCTCAATCCATTGAGGTGAGTCTGACCCAGGCTCAGTGGTAGCAGGCAGTAGTACTCTGACTGTTTGATACCCATGCTGAAAACATGGCTCGACTCCCCTCTTCCTTCACATTGGTCTGAGCTATGCCTGGCCACCAGGCTACTCTTTTAAACATCACATAAAATGGATGGGAAGAAGAAAACTGCAAAAGCCTGTTGTTCACAGCAAGAGAGGACAGACACTCCTGGTCTGTCCAGAAACAAAAAAGTGAGTCCCTGCAGGTCAGAGCCAATATTTTTACCATAAACTTAGTACTAGTGTCAACTAGGAAGGGGAGTCATGGTCTCTCCCTGAGGACTGCAAAATTGCTGTTCTTCTGAAGGGCAGCCTTTATGTTGGCTGTGTCTGTTACTTATTCCACTGGTGGAAGGGGAAGTGAGGGAGGAATGCGGCTCAGGGTCTGGCCCTCTCCCTGAAGCTGGGGCTGCTTTAACCCCTGCTCTGAGACCCCCAGGGGCCCAGATCCTCCCAGATGAGCAAATGGACTGGAAACTGCTCCTCGCATCTGTGGCTTCCCACACCGTTTGCTAATTTCTTGCACTCCTCATTGCAGATTTTTATTGAAACAGTCCATTTCTTTAAAATCAAAAAAGGGGAGATGGCTCAATTTCCATCCATAATTACATTTGAATAACAAAACCACCCTGAAAATGAAGAGGAGAAGAGGAGAGATAAGAGTGAAGAGAAAGAAAGAACGAGCAAGCACGCACAGAAAGGGAGAGATGAAGATCACTTCACGAAGAGCCATACAGTAATGACACTCGCTGGGAACATGAGGTCCATATGCTAAACAGAGATGCCAGTTTCAGCCTGAATCAAATGATTAGGTCAGTGAGAATGAGCAATGTAAAAAAGTGACAGGCTATGATGGTGGATTATCATCCTCTCTGCTGTCCATGCGTTCTCTCTTGTGCTGTCATAGGGAGCAACTGATGTTTGAAAAGCCATGCTTGCATCTCACTTGCAGAAAAGGTCACCTGTTCCCCTGTCTCTTCTTCCTTCCCCGACATCTGTTTCTTTAGTCAAGCCTCCACCTGTTAATCTTTTTCTAATGGGCCATCAATCAGTCCCAGTAAAGCGTCCTTCCTAGAGCAAGGAGTAGAGAGGGCCGGTCAGGGAAAGGAATGAGAGATGGGCAGAGAGAAAGGCAGCAAAAGAGGAATTTAAAAACAAAGCTGAAAAAAAAATAGTAAAATAAACTCACTGGCACCCACAAGAAGTACAGAAAGAGAGATTTTTTAAAATGGAGTAGGAAAGACATAAATGCTGGGGAAGGAAGAGCAACACAAAAGGAATGAACTCAGGAAAAACGAGGAGAAAAAGAGCCAAGCCAACTGGAGAGGCCAAGGCAGCACGCTCACCGGCTAAAGGCAGGTCCTGCATGGCAGCTGCTTCTGGAGATAGAGATGATTCGGCAGAGTGGAAAGAGCCATCAGCTTGGAGCTGGGGCTGCAGGGTGGGGGCCACCAGGGCCTATGTCCTGTGCAGGGATGCCCTCTTGCCTGGGGCAGTGTGGCCATGAGTGTCGGTGGACAAGACTGGTAGCTGGGACAAGGCTGATGCAGGGGACTCTGGACAGGGAAGTATGAACTTCATGAAGGGGGCAAGCAGACAGGGAAAAAGTGGTTTTCTCCTTTCCTTCCTACTGACACATGAGATTCCCAACACAACGGATCTGCTCACAGTTGTGATGGCTCTCACAGACAGCACTCAGACATTTATGATCAAAACTGTTAGCAAGGTTTCCTCCTCCCAGGCCACCCAGATTTACCTAGAAACTGTAAATTGAAGTGTCCACAAGGAAAGGCCTGAACTCAAGCCTATTTTGGTCCAGGAAAACCAGGAAACACCAGAAATGTCCCCACAAGAAGTCTGTTCATATTGCCAAGCTAGGATAGACTGGTTTACCCATCCCACTAGGAGAGAAACTTGAACAGAACTGTGTGAGCTGAGTATTGGGCTGAGAAGGGTGGCTTGAAGGAGAGAGAGATTCCAGGGGGCAAAGCATGCCCAGAGCCAGTGTTTTAACAAGACTGGTTCACCTGCTCTGCATATGGATCTCTTTCCAAATCCATGAAACTACCTAATTCACATCTTCATGGTGCAAATTCCTTCATCCCTAAAAATGTAGATCAAATACTGAGAGTGAAATGTATGATTCAGATCTACTTCACAGCTCCTGTCCAGTGACCAGAAACTAAAACTGGGGCAATAGAGGGCAACAGCTCAGTTTTTTTCCCCCTTTTCAGTTTCTTATTAACTAATATTGGAGTTCTTATGTCAGATTAGACTGAAAAGGCAATTAGTCCATTATCTGACAGCAGCCAGAAACTCCTGCACTACAGGAAAGGTTAAGAATATGCAGACCACCACGAAGCCCCTGCAGGAGAAGTTTCTCCTAACCAGGAGTAAATTTGCAACTGTCCAGAAACTGAAGAGTAATTGATGTGATCTATGCGGACCAGCCCTACCAAAGCATACCTGCACACCACTGCCTCTGAGAACATGAGAGAGAAATATTTCATAGAGAGGTCTCCAGCCTGTCCTTTTTCATTCATCATTTCAAAATCACTAGACAATAATCAGAAGAGTCATAGAAATTGGCCATGGAGCATACCAAGTAGCTTGTTCTTACTCTAATCACCACCCCACAACCAATGCAGGATTTTGTGATGTTTCATTATACCCTAGTTTTACAAGACTAAAGTAACGTGGTTTCATCTACCACCCCAGGGAGACTGTTCCATCATTTACTAAACGTCAGTATGATGAGCTGGCTTGGACATTTGCCGAATGTTTCTGACAAGCAGCAAATAGTAAAATGAGAAGCAATAACTGTAAAATTCGAACTTGTGGATGCAATAAATGCTGGTATAAAGGGAAATCACACAGCCTAAAGGATATGAAGGTACTGATCCACAGGGCTGGTCCAGTCAAGAAACAAGGGACCGTCTCCTGATCCACACACAACGAACTTCATAAAGTATTGATCTGATGTACAAAGGAATACTGTAAGTAGATACTGGAGTTGATAAATCAAGTTACTCAGCAATTGTCTAATTGTCTACTCATGGCAAGGAAGCTTGACTCCAACAGGCCGTTCAACAAATACATGAGAAAGGCAGCTTGAGACATTCAGCTGGGACCAGCCTTTCATCCTCATGCTGAACAAGCGAGAAAAGCGAGCAGCAGCAGATCCTCTGTGAATATTAAAAAAAACTAAGCCTCTTTAAAGGATCCTTCTGGACAGCCACAAGCATCTAATATCTTGATTTTCTACACTGGATTTTAAAAATAGGCACTTCCAAGTAGCAGCAGATCTGAAGAATTGCAAAAAATATTTCAAGCAGGACAAAGCTTGAAATGATGGATTTCGGCTTGTGCAATGTCCCAGCAATATCTGAAGGCCTAATACTGAGGATATTACACAGTATAGTGCACACTGATGGATTTGAATAAACGTATCTATTTACAAGCGATAACCTGCGATAAGCTTAAGGATTAAAAATGACTCATAGCAGTGCCGTTTGTCGCAAAATGAGTTGATTTCCCTCACAAGAAATGCATAAGGAGATGGGAAGCTGCCTTGGCCACACAAACAGGACAGGACAAGGGACTGGATGGATAAGCCAAATAAAGCCATATTCCAAGGTGATCTGGATCTGAGTTGCTGAGGATAAGTCTCCTGGCAGAAAAACATTGTGAACATTAAACCCCTGAATTGCATCAAACAGATAATTTTAATTCATGTTTTTCTTTTTGTTGGTCAAGGCTCAGGAATAGAAGGCAAGACTCACACAGGGACTCTGTCCCCCAGGGTTCTGTGTTTCTGAGCCTGAACCTTGTGCCTGGCTCCTGCAGTCTCTCTCACACCTTAACCTGATGGTTGGTGGGTGCTTTGGTCAGCAGGCCAGCTCATCTGTGTATAGTCCATGAACAAGTGGAGCAGCAAGGAGCTGACGGACGTGCCATGAGCAGCTCCCACCATGACTGCTCAAACCTGCGACACCTTCACACGTCTTCTTGCCCAGCCAGATACATCCCCAGAGAGTGGCTGGTGTTGTGATCTCCCATGCACCAGAAGTAAAAGCTTGAGAGGTCTCTATACACCTTAGCTCTGGGCCAGGAGACAGTCATACAATGAAGTAGCTGAAGCAACAGAAGCTACTTCAGTCATAGGGTGGCATCACCCTGCAAATCACAGATCTCTGTGGACAGAGGGGTTTTGCTGGATATCGTTCTGTGAAAATTTGTGTTTCTGGGAGGAAAAACAACAGGAAAAAGAGAGAGGAAGGAGAGAAAAGGAGGTGATGAAGCATTAGTCTGAGATGTACTGACAGTACAGCTTGAGGAAAACTGGAAGAGAGCAAGGGGAAGTGCAAATGCCTGTGTGCTTTTGAGTTAACTGCTGACTGAAAATGACCTAGAATTCATGGTCTGGACTGAATATTAGATACATTTTTTTAATCTTCTTGTGCCAGAGAAATAGGATTCAGTATACACATTCTAAATAAACAGGCTGCACCACATTTTTCAGTTATGATCAATGTGATTGACATCTCTTTCTAGTAGAAACAGCATGCAGGGTCATAAGCTTTTCCTAGCTACTTCTGGATAAAAAGCGATAGCATAACTTTAAGGACGTGTCATTAACAACCTGCTACTAGAAACCCCCAGGCTGAAGGCAGATCCCACTCTGCTGCAGGCTATACAAACACAGCAGAGGTGGCCTAGGAGGGCTTAAATCTGCACACACAATAGCCAGAACATGAGAGGGAATTCTCTACCTCCAGCTCAAATATTCTTCTGCTAAACTCTTAATTCACGCTGTCTCCAATAAACCAAAATGAACAATAGCTCTCCCGGCTTGGTGCTCACATCTTTGAAACATCAGTGGGCAGTTTTCATATTGTCCTGGGCTTCAACCCTTAGTCATCTCTCTGCTACGTGATAAATACATCGCTCTTTTTTATCTATCTTCATGAGTCAAATCCTCCAGCCTCTTCTTCATTTTCCTATCCTCTGAGCTTCTGCCAGTATTTTTCTGGTACTGAAGCATCTAGTGCAGTTTTGCATTCTGGGATCAAATTAAGGTTTCCCATCCTTGTATCAGGAACTAGCTGGGCTTTGACAAAAGATCTAATGCTTGGTATGTAGGTGGGATCCAGACCTCTAGGGCTTCAAATACTGGCTCAGACACTGTGTTGCCTCAAACAGAGAATTCAGGATACTTTGAGTCTCAAGGTATCTCCATCCTGATACAGCACAGGACAAATGAGTGCCTCACTTGAACCAGACTCACTGCCTGTCTTTTTGCTGCCTGAGACTGTGTTCAGGACTAGACTTCACCTTGGCTCCAAACCTTCAGTGCACTCAGCATCTCACTAGTGGAGAGATCTCTTTTTCTGTGATCTAGGCAGACACGTGGAGCGAATCATGGTCACATTGAGACTGGTGGCATAGATCTGAGACATGGATGTACAGCACGGACTTCTTTAACGCAAAGTGCAGCAGAGCCACCAGCCAGCAATGCAGATGCAAGGTCATGGGCGTGCTTAACACCCTCTGAAGCTGGCTCTGCACATCACAATGTAGACACAGCCTCTGCTTCCCAGCTATAAAATGAGGGCATACAATCCTTCTTCATCTCACAAGTCTGTCATTAGGATAAAGTGCACTGCTGACTCAGAGCTGCCTGCAAACTACTGGCGTGAAAGTCAAACCTGTGCCCACACCTGCTGTCTATGTCTGACCTATCTATCACTTCTTGCTGTCAGGGCAAAGGAAAGGCTCAAGCCATCTGAGACCCCAAAATGACTGGAGATGGCAGGTGGTGCCTTTCCTAGCCTTCTTGTATAGCTAGACTGTGCTCAGGCATCTCTTAATTAAGCTGGAAAGGCTAGCAAGCTGATAGATTTGAATTGAGATGCTGGTGAAGTGCCTGTGACATCCCCGGAGGGCACATTAAATTAACCAAATAGACTAAGGATTCAGTAAGCTAATGAAGAGAGGAATGAGAGAGAGAGGTGAGGAAGATGGAAGACACAAGGCTGAAGGAGAAAGAAGCAGATGGAAAGAGAAGACAGGGTAAAAAAGAAAAACAGAGAGATGAAAGTGAGCAGGGAGGAGAAAAAGAGGGGGATTGAAAGGAGTTGAGAAGAAAACACATGGAGACAGTGAAAGTGATTAAGTGCAGGGATAAGGAAGAAAAGACCCTGAAAAATCCTGAGGCTTTCTCCAAAGCCATGCTGGGACCATCTGTGCTGCCGCCTGGGGTCCAAATTGCTCAGTCTCTGCCTCTACCAAGTTGTATCAGCTGCTTAGCGAGCCAGAACCATCAGCAGGACTCACCAGTCCCTGCTGCCCACCCTGTGCCCCAAGGTGCCTTACCTGCTCGTGGTGCTCAATGCCCATGCTGATAGTGTTCACTAGGATTGCGATCATGATCCCACGGTTGAAGTACTTGCTGTCCACAATCCCTCGAAGCTTGACCCTCACTTCTCGCCACATGTTGCTGCAGAGCTTCAGCCGTCTGCCTTCTTCCATCTCCTCCTCCTCCTCCTTCTCCAGCGCGGAGGCATCCTGGTCCTCTCTGCTGCCCTCTCCCTCCTCTTCGCTGGCTCCTCCATCTTCCTGGTCTGAGTCAGCACTATCCAGGACAGAGAGTCTTCGGGATGCTTCGTGCTCCCCTTGATGGCATCGGGGGCAGTTGGTGGGATCAGAGATCGCTGTCACAGCAATAGACTGGACCAAGCCCTGAGGAGGGCAGTCAAGAGAGTTGTGCTGCTGGCAAAGCCCTGGGGAGAGAAATGATCATGCTTAAAGGAGAAGGCTTTGAAAAAGACATTGAAACTGGGCACGTGTTTGGCTTTTGGGTATTTAGACAGGGTAACAGGGCTTTTTAGTTGTAAGGATGATTAAACGCTGGCACATCATCTCAAGGGCAGCAATAAAAGCCATCAGCGTGGGGCTTTACACTGACTAGCTATGTCACCAAAAGGCATGGTACTGTTCAGCTGCCAGTGATTAGGCTCAATGGGGTATCACGTCCATCAAAGGAAGAACTGTTTTGTATGATGCAGGAAACACAGCTTGAGACTCAGTAGCTTGTGTTAAATGGGAAGTGAGGGAAAAACGATCATGAGGGCTGCTTGTGGCCTGAACTGCTACAAGTGGGGTCCGAGAACCCACATGCTGAGCTGAACTCTCTAAATTAGGGAAGCTACATTAGCAAAGCATCTCAAGAAGCCAGAAAAGCTAGCGCAAGAACACTTCCTCCTGATAGTCTGTGTGCTCTGAATCAGAACAGATCTCCTGAATTCATTGAGAAAACTAAGTTTATGTTCCTCCATCCCCCAGTTGGGCCTGGAAGATCAAATGGACACTGGGGGAACAAAGCAATTAATTCATTAACACAGTGCATGAAGCCTGCAGAAACTTTTCTCTCAGCAAGCAAAGAAAATAAAAGACTGAGTATGCAAGACCAGCTGAAGGAAAATCCGCTTTTTTGCTTGTTAATGGGAGCATAACCTAGGAAAGGCATCGACAGGCACTTAATACTAACTCTGTAAAACCATTTTTACAGTCACTTTTCAGGCCAGGAATCCAATTTAAATGGTATCTCGCATCTAATTTTACACAACAGCATGTGCTCCCATCAAGAGAAATTGTATCCATTGCCCTTGCATATCAAACTGACTTCTTCAGTATTGCTCCCTTGGTTCAGGAGACACCCTCTTGCAATTCTATTCTTTTTGCCTGTCTCTTGAGGTCCCACAGCAACTCAGTTTTGGAGGAGCGCTCTGAGGGACCCGCTGTGTCACTGAGTCCAATCCTTGGTCCCACTCCATCATATTCTCCTAATACTTCTCTCCCAAACTGCTATCATCACCCTGCTATACCAGACGTGAAGCCCTTTGCAAGCCTCAGTCAGTGCCTTTAGTGTTATCCCACTATGGTCTCTGGGTTTCCCATATTCCCTGCTGGTCACCCCTGTTTCATTCCCACCTTGCTGGTCTGTTGCACTGGTCATGGTCCCATGCTCAGTTCTAATTCTGTGCTTTGTAGGCATGGGTCCTTTGGCAAGCTGGCACTTGGGGATGCTCCCAGGTACTCTCACATTTCCATTATTGGCATTTCCAGCTTTACCCATGCAATCCTTACTGTAGTGCCTCTGGCTTTTCCTGTTCATGGCTAGCTTGGCTTCGCTTGGCTCCATGTGGCCCTGGCGCCGGCTCTGTATACTGTTGTACAGCCCAAGGGTGCGGCGTTTGGCTTTGCGCACAATGTGGCAGACATATTGGAAGATCTCCTCATAGCAGTCTCCTGGCTCCATGTAGCTGGCAACAGTGCTGGAGGAGAGGTACCGGGCCCTCTGCTCCTGCATCAGCTGATGCTCCCGCTGCTTGGTCTCTGAGAACTGCGTGGCGATGACCACCAGGCACAGATTAATCATGAAGAAGGAGCCCACCTAGTAGCAAAGGAGCAGAAGAGACAGTTAACGTTAACATGAGGAAGAACATGCAGCAGGGGGAACATAAGAGGAGAGAGGAGGGGAAAGTGTCTGGAGGCAGACAGAGGAACAGGAACCACTCTATGTATGAAGACAGGATATCAGAGAAAGCTAGGGCTGGCTGAGCTTGTTTTTGAGAACTCACTCTATGTCATTTCCATGCCAGATCAGAGCTCTGAACTGAAATTCAAGAAACACAAGCTTGAATTTTTACTATTTTGCAGGCTTTTGGCCCTTTAGTAAGTCACTTAGAAGTCACTTGCAAAGGGTTTGATGAAAACTGGAGTACTTCTTTGCCTCTCCTTTGCATGAAATAGAAGGTTGGAGACAGAGGACTAGTTTGCTGGTTTGGTTGCTTTCTCCTCTGCTTGCTCTTTTACTACTAGAAAAATCATGCACTGTCATTTATGATCTTCAATTCTTGGAGGACATGTGAGCATTCTCAGAGCATTTTATTTATTTGTACCATTTACACCTTAATTCATCATACAGGGAGATGGCACTTCGCTGAAATGAATGAGCTCTTGAAATCAAAGAGGAGTTTACAAAAACTAATGACTGACAAGGACACTAAATAGTCTGGCAAAACAGTGCTTCCTTGCCCATTTTCAATTCTTCTGATACTAGACATATTATATTAGCTCTTACTTTACTTGTCGTTCAGTCTAGGTAGGCCTTCCTTTTCAAACACAAAACCAACAACAACTCACACCCCCAATTTCTTAGAAACAAAATAAAATGCCCACGTTCTTCCCATTCTCTATACAGAAGCCAAAAAGTCCACCAGGCTTATTTTACACCTTTGCATGTTCCCTTTAAGCTTCCTTTGCCTCAGTTTTGCTATCTGTAAAATGGAGCAAATATTTCTTGGTACTGAGAGATCTGGAGGTAAAAATCTCACTCTCCGTGTTGCATATTATGAAATTACAGATGAATCTCTACTAGGAGCTCTATCCATTACACTTTCAATAAAACTTGAGTTTCAATATGATGAGACTTTCATACATAAAAGGGCTAGTAACCCCATTCAAAATCATTCTCAAAAGCTATGATGCCTTGATTTGTACCTGCTCCTCGTAAAGCTGTAAGTGGCATTGATAAAATGCAGAGTCTGATCTCAGAACAAGGACCACACATCTGCGCTGCTCTGAAACTGACTCTGTGGGGCAGCCCCCAGGAGAAGAGGAAGCACCAGCTCAAGATTTCTGCTTCCCCTGGACCACGGAGCATCCCTGATAAGGGATATTCTTGCACTGTGTTCCTCCTGTATGAACCCACGCAAGACCCAGTCTCATCTCCCCATCTCTCCTTTCCAAGCTAACAGCTCTAACACAGAGCTGTATTCAATCCTGCCCTTATCTTCACACGTGTCCTCCCCCATGTAACCCTTCAAGCAAGGTGGAGAGGACAAGAAAAGGTGGTGATAACCTGACCCTAACCTTTGTGCATGGAAAAGGTGGAGTTTTTTTCAGCAAGTACCCCAGCTTCTCTTCTCTGTCCAAGCACCTTTTCCCACAGTGCACAGCCCTTAACACTCTCCCACCAAATCACACCCCTTGGTTGTCCCTTTCTCTTGCACACAGTTGCCCAGCAGCTCTGCCCGGAGGCTCAATACAGTGATGCTCAGATTTCAAACGGGAGATGTCCCCACCAGCATCTGAGTAAGCCTTTGAAACATGAAGTTCTTCCCAACCAGATTCAGCATAAGGACAATAAACCATCTCAAAATAAAGAGTGCTTCTTTTTTTTCCTCTTCCTCTCAGCACCCTTCAAAGCTGTTCTAATTCTGTTTCCCTTCGGCACTGAACCCTTCTCTTCCTTCTCCTCCTGTCACATTTCAGCTTATTTTCCCCTCAGCTTCTGTATGTGACCTTGAAAATTAAAACAATGCCTCATTTGGATTCCTTCACCTTCTTCCAAGTATTCCCTAGTCCACGATGTCTTGCATGTTTTCACTGATGAGAGTATGACTGGGAATCCAACTTCTCCAATGCACTCTCCTGCCCTCTTCCCCCTCAGCACTACACTACGCTCATACAGGCTTGCCCACTCAGTTATCTCCCTCAGCTTGTGCTGAGTAAGGCAGAGTTGGAAGCTGGATACCAGCTGTGCATGCAACACCTTCTCTCTAGGCTACAAGCAGAGGAGGATCACACTGTCAGCCCAGAGAGGTGGTAGATGCCCCATCCCTGGAAACATTCAAGGCCAGGTTGGATGGGGCTCTGAGCAACCTGATCCAGTTGAAGATGTCCCTGCTCACTGCAGGGGGTTGGACTAGATGACCTTTAAAGGTCCCTTCCAACCCAAACCATTCTATGATTTCTATAAGACTCAGAGAGAAAATGAAACCAATGCTTGCAAGTTCACACTGTGGTGTTGTTATATGCTGCAAAGGACGCATTACACATGCAAAGAGGTAACAGAAAGGCTAAATACTTTCTTGGTGTAACTCCACCAAAGGCAAAGGAAATATCCCATCTAGCATATGGCTCCTTTGTTCTGAGCAGTCCCCAGAGTAAGTTGAGGTTCATGTGCTCCTGTGTTTGATGGAAATAAACCTACACAGCTTCTGCAAATGAGGAGGGAGTGTCTAGAAATGTCAATGACACTCCACAGTAAAATCTCAGGTGGAGTGTTTAATTGAGGGTTTTCAGCCGCCTGCAAATTCAGAGGCTCACTGGGATTCACTGGGAATCCACATGAGGTGAGCCAGCACTAGAAGGATGCTCCTGCTTAGAAACCAAAAATATGCTACAGAATTTATGTAGTTTGGAGCAGGGGGTGAGGGGCAGTTTTCAGAACTGGCCTGCAGGAGACAGGCATGCTCACCCCAATGTTTAAACACTGGCTCTGCACAGTCCTTCCTGGCTCTGGGAGAGACCGTGTCTGAGGCCAGGAGTGAAGTCTATGCTGAACTGCACAAAGTACAAATCTGGGTATCCTGGCCATGCTGCTCAAAGTGAAAATGCAAGTAGGTACTAAATGTCTATTGCATGGTGGGAGATCTGAACAAACTTTACAGGAAAGAATTGTTTTCTGAACTCACAAAAAGCAGTAGATGTTCAGTTTGCCTTTGGGAATAGAGCTGGGGGGAGCTCCTCCCCCACCCTGTGCAATCATACCTCTACACTGTCTGTCCTTGGGACTTCCCAGCCTCAAAGTAAAAGCAGCACTCCTCAAGGTGTATTTCACCTCTGCTCTCCTGGCTCAAGCTGCAGCTCACATAGAGTAGATCATCTTTCTGGTTTTCTCTCCTTGTCTTTCCTTTGTGATGGTAGAAGGCCAGAAGGCAGGGAGAAATCGAGGATATCATGAAGATTCAGCTTTTTCATAAGTTCTCTGACCTGAATGGACCAGCAGATTTTTTCTTTTTTGTGCCACCCCCAGGCTGCAGAATTTCTCCCAGAAACTGGATTAAGGTTTGTTTGCTCTCAAATCATTGCATGTCAATTTAAATTTAAACTAGATCCTGTGCCAGGTGAGTCTGTTGCTGTTATTGTGTTACTGATTCTAGAGGTCCTATTTCTAGGAGGGCATGACCACATAGGACAAGTAGTAGGTGAAGAGTAGAGTCTTAACCAGGTCCATTCAACAGCCCATCTAAATGCCTGTCGGCTTTGGAGATACACACTGAGGTCTTCAGTGGCTAAGTGACCTAGCACTAAATTGCACCTACTGCATACAGATTTTGTACTTCCCATAATCCATCCTAGGTCTTTCCCTTCTAGTCTTGACTTTGGTCTCCATGTGGGGAAAGTGCAAGAGTCTTCATAAAAACAAAATCCTTCTTTGTCAGAAACAGGATACTCCCTCCAAGAACATGCACTTAGATGTGGGAGGCTTGAGGAATGGAAGAGGCAATGGCATCACGTTTCTCACCTCTCTCTCCAGACAACGACAACAAACGTCCTTACAGCAAAGCAACCTTCACCCTTCACTTGTATAAACCCACGGGGCTTATAAAGCACTTAAGTTCTCATCACTGACACACTTCTCTCTTTTCATCCCCACCAGCCACAGATGCTCTTACACAGCCAGTTTATGTTGGACTGCGGACACTTTGGGAGCAGCAGCTCATTTTGTTCACGGTGAGGAAGCAATTCAGCATGACAGACCTTGAATCTGACAAAATCTGAATCTGAGACCCTGACAGACCTGTTGGAGAGGGTCCAGAGGAGGGCCACAAAAATGATCAGAGGGCTGGAGCACCTCTCCTATGAGGACAGGCTGAGAGAGCTGGGGCTGTTCAGCCTAGAGAAGAGAAGGCTCCAGGGAGACCTTAAAGCAGCCTTTCAGTACCTGAAGGGTGCCTATAGGAAAGATGGGGAAAATCTTTTTAGCAGGGCCTGTTGTGATAGGACAAGGAGTAACAGCTTTAAACTAAGGGAGGGTAGATTTAGACTAGATATAAGGAAGAAATTTTTTTACCATGAGGGTGGTGAAACACTGGAATGGGTTGCCCAGAGAGGCAGTGGAGGCCTGATCCCTAGAAACATTCAGTTCCAGGTTGGGCGTGGCTCTGAGCAAACTGGTCTAGTTGAAGGTGTCCCTAATCACAGCAGGGGGGTTGGACTAGATCACCTTTAAAGGTCCCTTCCAACCCAAACCATTCTATGATTTGGAGAAAGACAGGCGCTGCCAAAAGCCATAAAATATGGCTCAAGAATTACTTGAGAGCTTAAAATGTATAAAGAGTCCAAGCAGCAGGGCAGATGCAGAAATGGTTTTCTGTGCTTTTGGACCTATGGGTTGCGGAATTTACTTTGAGAGAAGATCTGCGGACAAGAACATTATTCTACGCCGGGTATGTATATCTTTAGGAATCAACCCTGAACATATTTTTTGAGTGAAAGGTTACTGTCTGACACCTGTGTGATCCTGCCACTGACTCTTGGTGAAAATCAACTAGCTGGGTTCCTGAGATTCCTAGAAGAAATCCAAGTTAAATAGTTTGCTTCCCCGGTATCTGCATTGACCTAACACCTGTTTTTTGTAGGCTCTTAGCTTGCAATGCTGACAGTCGTCAAGTCTTATACTTACAATTATGAGCAAGATAAAGTAGATAAAATTGTAGAAGGAATGGGCGTCCATCACATAGTACATGATCTCCACCCACCCTTCCAGTGTGATCACCTGCAAAGACAAACAACAAGAGAAACAGGAGGGAAGTGGACTTCCAGAGTTCACTTCTCAGAGTATACAGGCAGATACTGGCAGGGCTGTTGCAACCCTAGGAAGGCGAGAAACAACAATTCAATTCAAGTAGGCCAAATTTCCATTCCAGGAAATCAGCATGGTACTGCTTTGGTGACACTGGCGTACTGTCAAAGCCAGTGAGATCATGCTAGCCCACAGCAGGAATATTTCATTAAAATAGTTCATTTCCCTGGATCGCAGCAGGTTTCTGTGCCCCTTGGACTGGACACTGCGTACTGCCGGCGGAGAAGAAAAAAGGCACGGATTTTAGCTCCCATCTGCAACGCGTGCTGAGAATTAAAAAGAAAATAAGAAGACTTTTTTGCTATAGTGATCTGGATTGAAGGGAAAACTGGTACAAGTCAGCCTGAAGTGTGTAGCCCAGTCCAGCAAAGATCTGGAACAACTCTATGTCCTTCCTCATCTTCAGGAACACCGTTCATGGTGTGCACTCTGCCTCTCTTGCCAGAGTGGTTACAAAGCCCTTTTCTCTCTGCAGTTGTATCACACCCTGCAGAAACCATCACAGGAGCACAGAAAGATTGAGCTGGAAAAAAGAAAAATAGTTTGAGCCTTTTTAGTAGGCTAACTCGGTCTTACCTGAAATATCACAATCCAGGCATACCCAATGTTGTCAAAGTTGATGGCACCCTTGTGCGGGTTGGCATTGCCTGTACGGCACACATTGTAGTACTGGTTCCAGTTGACACACATGCCACTGATGTTGAACTCTTGCCGGACTGAGTTGTAGTAATAATAATCATCCTTGTCCAAACAACATTCATGGCCCCGCTCCTTCAGTGGGGGTATCTCATGACAGCCCATAATTCCATTGTCTCCTGACAGTGAGCAGATAAAGGGCATCTCATCATCTTCCTCAGGCTGGTAGTAAGGGGGCAGGACAATGTCACCTTGTCTACAAGGATGAAAAACCACGGTCATAAAGTTCCTGTAACAGACAGTTTCTCATCAGTGACACTGGTGGAACTGGGAGCTCCCATCCTGACACAGGGACTGCACTGGATAAGGGATTTCCAGGTTTACTGCCTCAGGGGAAGGGAAGGGCTTCTGGAAAACAAGAAATTTCCTGAGTGAGTCCCCAGTTTTCAGAGCTTTGCCTGCCATCAGACCACCCCAAGCCAAATTATACAGTCTGCTTGCATGAAGATGAAGAAAAACTGGAATGCAGAGATTTGCATTCTGATCATTCTCCCCATTAGCATCAAAGCTAAATCAGATGCAGCGATATTAAGGAAGTTCATCAGGCTTTGCTGTGATGTGCTCATGTATGTAACCGTTGATGGACATGTTTTATAACATTTGGCAGTGAACCTTCTGTACTTCTAAAAAAAAAAGATCCAGTTCATGCATAATTAAGGTTGCACAGCCAAGCCTTAAAATCAGGAAACGCAAAGTTAAAATTGACTTAACCTTAACTTTGACTCCTCCTTGACAGTTGGCATTATGGGTGCAATGTTTCATGACAAGTTCACGTGCTTTTTTCCAAATAACGCAGCACCTTCCAAATGCATGAATAATTAAAATCTTCTATGCTTGCCTAGCTGGAGATGAGCTAATGATCAGGAAAGTGAAAGGTGGAGATTTAAAATTTTCCATTAAACTTTATCTGGTGTATTCCTTGCAGTGCTGCAATACACAACTTTCACATTCCATGAATGCAGACTTTTTCACTATGTGTCACTGGAAGAGGGCAGGCGTTGATGAAAAAGAAAAGAAAGAAAGTCTCCGATTCTAAACCAAGCAGGACTAAACCACATAGATCTGTCGTAAGACATCCACATCATTGGTGATCTGGGTGCCTGCAGACTTCTTTTCTCTAGTAATGGTCAGCCACAGATATTCTAGTATCTGTCACTTTGCAGGCTGCGGCCCCAATTCACTTCTCAGTTACATCAACTCTGCATGGATGTAATTACACTCATTAAAGTAGTACTACCCCGGATTTACATAAAGGACAATCACTCTAAACATTCTTTTTTCCCCAGGGAATATATAAACACAGTAAATGCCTGCTTTAAGCAGCTCCTACTCTCCAACCCCACTGTTGTTCTGCAGATTCTATTTTCACACTTTTTTTTTTTTCCAATGTGAAATGATCTAAAGCTTCAGAATTGTTTAATCAGTCTAAACTGTTCTACTCCTTTAGGTTTTTTTAAAGCAGTTGAAACTGATACGGTGGGATTAGTATATGGTTTTCAGAAGACATTTTAAAGCCTGAGATCTGCTAAAGCCAGAAAGTCAACAGGAGGAGCTGTGCCCTGGAAGTGGTGCTATGCCCCCCAGGAGGGTAATCGGAGAATTCGCAGCAGGCAGGAGTTATCCACCATGCTCTGCAGGCTCCCCTCTGATCCCCAGAATAAACCTCAGATACTTGTAATGGACCCCTGTGTAGCTTCAAGCTTTCTTTGCCAGAATTGTGTGCACGTTTCCCCGTGGTTTTTTCATCCCATTCAAGCAGCCACTATTTACTTTCAGATGCTCTCACTTCTACTAATCCAGCTGTGAGACACCTCTCCCAACAGCCCCCTGTCCTCTCCCCATGGCACCTCCCACGTGCAATTCGACTCCTGAAGTTTTCCAGTAATTTCCCTGTGTCCCTCCAAAGCCTCCGGAGGTCATGCACTACTGTCCAAACAGTGACCTCAGCTCCATCCCAGAGGTGGCAAAGATGTCCCTGGAAGCATCAGGCAGAACTACGGCTTTCCACAAGACTCCTCTTGTTCTTGATTTTTGAAGAGGGAGCAAGTCAAGGAGAAAATTGGTATGGCTGGTGTTTCAGGGTTTCACCTGTGTCTGGGAGTAGGGGCAGCATCTTGAATCCCTGGGCATGGCTGGAGGAGGCCAGGCTGCAGAAGACAAGCGTGCAGGGAAGGGGAAAGAGAACTGCCCCTGGAAGGAAGAAAGAGGACATCATCTCCCAGGCACTCACATTGTGAAGTTTTCCTCCATGAAGCAGCGGTTGCGGAGCAGCCCGGCCCACAGCTGCACCCCGATGATGCCGAAGATGAAGAAGACAAAGAAGCAGAGAAGAAGGACGTTCCCCAGCATGGGCAAGGTGTCCAGGAGCAAGTTCACAAGGATGCGCATGCCTGCAGGGGGAGAAAAGAGCCAGAAAGAGCAAGTGTGGGATGGAGGAATAGAGAGACAGAGAAATGGAGAAAAGGAAGGGAAGGAGAGGGAAAAGAAAGGAGAATTCAGGAGCCATACAGGAAAAACGCAGTCACATAGTTCAGGAGCCATACAGAAAAAAAAAAAAGTCACATGAAGATAAAAGCAGAATATCATAAATTAATTATTGCCCAGACCAGGCTAGATTTATGATTATTACCCTTTCTTGTCCTAACCTTTACTGACATGCAGCCAGCAGAGCTGCTATAATGCTGTGATCTCTTAACCCTAGGCCTCCATCTGCAGCAGCGAGAAGAAAAGGGAATGAGACTTTTGGTACCATCAGCTGTCCGACTGATATCTCTCCCTCCTCCTTCCCTGCAGAAGGACAATGGAGTGAAAACTCTGCCCCAAACGTGCACGGCAGCCCAACGGCCCCATCCTCAGATGGCTCAGACTGAAAGTCATCCCAGTTTGATGACTGCATGCTGCAACGCATGAGAACTGCATTGACAGCCCAAGGCCAGCCTGCCTAGCAGGATGAATCTCACCAGCACACACAAACAACTGGCATAAATTGGTCTTCTCCATGACAGACTCATCAGGGGACAGTCATGGAGACCACATTCTCCTCTCTTGTCTAGTACACCTTCCCCAGCACACAGGTAGTGGGCACAGCCTGAAATGCTGTCGGCACAGCACCACTGGCCTTTTTCTTACTTTTTTTTCTAATTACCTAATGAATTCTTTCTGTGGTTTTATTTCTCCCTGGTTCTTCAGCTCACACAGCCATAAGTAGGGATAAGGATAGGCTCAGTCCTCCATGCAGCTAATGACTATTCCTCTGCTCTCCAGGGATGGTGAAAGTCTAGAAATCCTTTACCCCCCGCACACCTCGTGCAGCCATCTCTCCTCACCTCCACAGAGTTCCCTCCCCTGAGGGCCCAGGGAGTTCCTTCACTGAAGATGTTCCATGTAGGGCAGCAAATAATTAGCTAATTAGGTATTTATAACCAGTTCATTACTTCAGATGGCAGTGGAAGGGTGAAGAGGAGGGAAAGATGAGATTAGGATTCTCTGACAGCCCTTTGAGGCACAAGTTAATCCCCCTTGTGTGCCCAGCATCAAGTAATTAGCCACACAATGCTGTACATTACATTCTAACTCTATTCCCTGGGCTGCTCACGCTGCGGAGAGGGGAGGGAAGCGGTGCCTGCTGGGTGCGTGCAGGCGTGGGGTGCATGCACACTGAAGGGAGAGAGGGAAGGGTGCCTGGTGTGGGGCATCGGACAGGTTTAGCTCAGTAGGGAATGTTTTTGGGATGTATGGGGGTGGGAGATACAGAAGTGGTATTTGCAGGTAGACGATGTGCAAGAAGGAAAAGATGCTTAAGGATGGCTACATGGGATCATGGAAAACAAGGAATGATGGCATTAGCTCTAAGGCCAGGCTGTGGAGCAGCAGCTAAGCCCTGCTTGCCTGACTGCCCAGCTGTATCAGTAGTCACCAGTTAAGGCAGTTTCTAGACAGAACATCAGTAACTCAGTGCAAGGGCGCAGCTCCAGCCACTCGCTGGGGATCGCGGACATGCCATGAGTCACTGATAGCTCTCTGATCTGTCACCACACAAAGCCCAACAGCATAGCAACGGTGGCCTTCTGCCTGTCGCTGTGACCTGTCAGGCTCTGGAGCAACGCTCTGCACAACACTTCGGCTTTAAGGCCACACACCCTCACTGCAGGGCAGCGTGTTCCCAGCATTAACGCCGCTTCACGGCATGAGCCTGGTAGTTCCCATAAACTGTCCCGGTCAGTGCATTAGGGAGAGCCAAGTGACACGGGAAGCTGTGCCAGCAGCGCTGCAAGAGGGGGTGACGTTGTTCAGATCAATTGATGCTAGATCCATCACAGCAGAGGTAATGGGAAGAACGAGACTGCCCTTATACTGAAATGCAGAATAGATAGAACAGACATTCCCACCAGAATTTTACAGACAATGCACTTGTCGGGTCAGAATTTGCAAAAATTGATTTTGTTCCAAGAGAAGACAAGTGACTCCCAAAACTTGCCTGCCTTTTCCTTGGAAACATCCTGCCTGCCCATACATTGTCCATTCTGAGTCTCAGAGGAGCTGTTAATGGTACAGCACTGTGCCACTCACAGCTCCAGGATCACAGCGATTGCCCTCATGCTTGGCCTTCTGGGGTACCTGAGTCCATAACCCAAGAAGCGGCAGGTGGCCCCACACCAGGCAAGTGGCTGCCAGGCAGGTGGCCCCAGCACTTGGCATCTTTTCCACATCACAAAGAATTTCAGCACTGATGGGCTCCATTTCTAAGTCCAAATGAAACCCAATTGTGATTTTAAAATCTTCCAACTGAACAGAATCATCCTTCTCTGCCCATTGATACTGATGGTGGATATGAGATTGACTCTTCCAAAAGCAAGAATTTTGAACCCACACCCATCCAACCATCAACTGCAATTCTCCTGTGGGCCAACCACCTCTAAAACAAATCCATCACTTCACTTTGTGCAAAGGCTCTTTTGCTCCCTGCCCCAAACCACAAAGCAATTGCTCTGGGAACCCATTTTTCACCAGGGGCATCAGTTTTCCACCAGGAAACAAAATGGACCTCCTCTGCTGAGTTCACTCAGTTAGTGGAGGTACTTCAACTACCACTTCCAGATGGATGAAAGGCATAGTACAAATACAAGCTCAGTACCTTTGTTCTCTCTGTTGTCAGCTTCCCCTGCTGCCTGTGCTGTGCTGCCCGCAACACTCCTGCTGAAGTCCCTGAGTCCCATCCTCTGCTATGGCATTTTGGTAGTGCCCCTCCTACACCTGTGCCAGCCCCTAAGGGCACTTTCGAGGGAAGCCCTCACAGCCTCCCTGTCCCCTCCCAAGCTGGCAGCCCTGCACGGGTCGGTCTGTGGAGGGGGCTTTGCAGTCCCCTGGACCCAGAAAGGGACAGGCTGGTCTGGCAGCCACGTTAGGGCATCTGCTGCGGGTCTCCAAGGAAGGACCCTCACTGCCAGGTGTCTGAATGCTTTTCAAGGGCAAGAGGGGACAAGCCCCACTCAGGCAGGACCCACAGCACAGCGTGTTTCAGGGTCCGCACAGCCTGACTTGGAGCAGGTTGCAAATGGTCTCTGGTTCCTCAAGCACTCACGAGGCGTGGGGGAAAGAGTGAGAAAGGCGGAAAAGCTTAAAGATGGAGAGTGATGATTTACTCCAGACCCTGATGGCTGAGATAACAAGGTATCTAAAGTAGTTGCAGGGCAACGGAAATGGGCAGAAGGCATATTTGTCAGTGCAGCTTTGGGAGCATTCTGCCCTGGAGAACTAGGATGCCTCTCTTTCCCAAGGGGCCTTTGCCAGATAAGCCCCCATCCACAGCAGCACGAGTGGATCCTGCATGACAAGTTCTGGAAGGTGCTGGAAACCCGGTTCTTTGGCACAGTCCTGCTGCTGCCTCCTTCCTACCTTTTGCCGCCTCTGCCTGCTCCTCTGCCCCTTTACTTTTCTCTCACTCTGCCTACATCTCCTCTCTGTCTCTCACTGCTCTGCAGCATACATGTGCATGTTTCCCGTCCTCCTTCACTGCTGCCTTTCCCTACATCCCCGTTTGTCCTTTACCATTGGCAGAGCAGAAGCCACGCTGGCTCACAGCAAGGAGGGAATATGAAAGGGACAATGACCTTTGCTGAAGCAGCCTTTGAAAAAAGGAGACATTCCCTGAGAAGAGAAAGGAAGATGGGCTGGGCAGTCTGGAGGAAAAGCAAGGAGGGACAGCATTGACAAAACAACATTCAGCAACTGAACAGGCTCCCAGGGCATCAAATATGAAAAGGTTTTTCTCTTCAAGGGGAAGAAAAGCTAGAAACATGAAATATTCATGAGTGCCAGGTGTGGGCTCTGAAAGGCCTTTTCTCTTCCACATTCACCCTCATGAGGAGACCAGGGGAAAGGAGGCACACGCACAGCATCGGCTGTGGGCATCCAAGGAAGGATCCTCATGAAATGATGCTCAGATAACGCTCCCCTGCTGCTCATTCATGCTCTTGGGCAAGAGGTGGGGGAAGGGTGCTCGACAGGACCTCTCCGGCAGGGCTACTCCTGGTAGGATATCCTGCAGGAGCAAAGCCACGAGCACAACAGAGATCCGTTCACTGCTCCAGCACAGCAGTGGACATTGGAGGGAAAGTACGTCGCAGCGGTGAGAAGCAGTGGGAGGGCGAGAGGAGTGCTGGGGAGTGAGCTTTCAGAGAGAAGCACAAAGCTGAGCAAAGCCAGAAGATGAAGCAAAGTTGCTGAACTCCCTCCTGGGTTTGGGCAGAGCAAATCCTCTGCCTTGCCCCGGCAGCATGCGGAGGCCATTCCTGACAAACTCTGCAGATGCTACAGTGACCGTAGCTCCCTCCAGACACTTGCCATCTACCCCGATTAGCCTGGCCATCACAGCTGAGCAGACTCGCCCGGCATGTGCCAGCCCCGGGGAAAGCGTGGTGTCAGCGGCGAGCAGCCGAGGCAGGGCTGGGGAGGAGGTGAGCTCCAAGCAGCCGGAGCCAGCCACGCAGTGCAGGCATGCCCGGCAGCTTACCACTGCCTTTCCCTCCTCAGCATCACTCTGTCACTTCGCCTTCTCTCCGCCTGTCTCTTTCCAAGAGCGAGGACCAACAGCTGAGCTGATTCACTCCCTAGCACTAATCAGCCCATGATCTGAATGGGGGACTGGCTCAGGAGAGGGTGAGAAACCCTGTTCGTTCTTGCTTCTTATATCTCACCCACCTCTGAGGCTTTCGAGTCCTCCCCAAGTCTACAGTGAGGGACAAAGCTAATGCGTGTGGAATCAAAAGGAGATAGCAATTTGTGGCAATCATTCCCTTGATTAGAGTAAACCAGATGGAAGAGAACATAATTCTCAGCACCCATCTCATCTGCATCATGGTCCAAGCCACCAATTGTCATTTTAACTGGAGTAAAACCAAATCTCTTCCCCATCAGTGCTTGTGACTGTAGCTGGCAGGACATATTGCAGAGTGCAGAGACTGAAGCATCATTCTGTCCCTCAGCCAGGCCGCTTGTCCAAGTGTGCCTTCATTCCTTCCTCCCCTGCCCCAGGACACATGGAAGTCCACCCAGCTAGCACAGGGTTGACAGGATTTTCCTGTGCATGCTCCTTTACGCCAATTTTACAGCTGAGGAACCATTCCAGAAAATAGATTGTATTTGTGCAGAAAGCACACAGAGATGCACCCTTTTTTTTGCAGTCAACCCCTGTAGTTAAAATAACCTCAGTCTGCGTGCACAGTGCAAGCTGGTGCTCCAACTTGCACATTGCGTCCATTTACATTAACTAAAACTTGGGGCCAAACTACTGCAAACAGAAACCAATCAGCTGTGTGTGCAACAGTAGATGCACTGTCAAGTTGATCATTACTCTAACCCACAGCTTCCCTTGCCACGCAGACTTTTTTGCTTTGCTGCGTTCCTCCTAACCGAGGTCTCTCCTGCAAACACGTGTAAGCAAGAGAAGCTCAGCTCGAACAGCCAGTGTGCAGCTCCAGATGCCTTCTCCTCAAGCTGTAAAACCAGCCTCACTCACATTGCAGACCATCACACCTTGCTTTGCGCCAATGCAAGAGAGAGCATGTCAAGGTGGCTGGCCTGGCCCAGATTAAATGAACCCTACAGAAAAACAGGTCCAGCTGACATTGTAGGTAGTGAGAGCTCTTAAAAGAGCTCTGCTGCTAAGGAAAACCTGCCCCAGACCAAAATGTGAAACACTGACCTCATTCAGAGATAACCAAAGTTTTTCTACAGATGTCTCTCTGTCAGGTTCCAGAGCATTTGTAGGGTACATTTAAGGTTGGGAGTTTTGCACTTACAGGTTGTCAGCATGACCCGTAGTTTAGGAGCACCACTAATTTCCTCACCAACACCCCACTCTTCCCTTGCCAACAAGAAAAGCTTTCTAGCATCTGTGACTGGATCAGACACCTTATCCCGCTCAGCCTGTTGATGAACTACCCTCCAGATCCTTGTTACCCCTCAGCCTGACCACAGAAAATACCAAAGCACAACTTTTCCAGCACTTCTAAAGCTCCAGCCAGCACAAAAAAGCTGTTGTTCATTTTTTCAGTAGCATGGGCACATCAAGCTTTGCCTTGGTGCTGTGACTTCCCTTATGATACTGAATCAAGTTCAAGCATTAAGTGTCCTTAGTCGTTATCTTCAAAGTACTCCTCAGCTTAAGCCTGAGGTAGCCAAAAAAGAGAATAAAGCTGCAGGAAAAAAACTGTTGGTCAGAGCTTCACCCTGCCTGGACAACAGAGCTCTCCAGAGTAGGTTTAAAATGTACTGATGTAAGAGACAGAGCTCTCTCAAGCTAGCTCTGAGGCTGTAGAAACAATTCCCTTAGGAGCCAGGGACTAGCACAGACCTCACTGCTTTTCACTCCAAGAGCAAGACGCTTACCTTAGATGGAGCAGGTCACGGCAACAGGAGCATCAAAAAGAAAAGGAAGAAGAGAAAAAAATGACACCACTTACAACACCCCCCAACACACACTCAGCTAAAACAGCTGCCAAAAAGAGAGCACAAATGAAATCCGAGACCTGCTGCTTTCCTTGAGGGGAAGACAAGAAACACATGGGTGCTGTGTAGCCACGATGCTCAGCACAGTGACAAAGAGGGCTCACATGCCAGAGCCAGGGCTAAATCTCGATATTCTGAATGCCTCAGAGCTTTCCTTCCTACCTGTCCATCAAATGTCATACATAGGTCAAGGAAATAGGCTCTTCCTAGTGAGACGTAGCTTTCAGACGCATCAGCAACCTTGAAAATTGTAATTCCCTTTAACATGGTACATAGCAACAAGTCCCACTGAGCTCTGACCTAGCTCAGACCACAAGTAGTTATTGCCACATTTCTTTGTTGCAAACCTGCAGTGAATGACCTGCTATGCCACCTGGACATTTACAAGTCCATGGGGCTGGATGGGATCCACACAAGAGTATGGAGGGAGCTGGTGGAGGAGCTGGCCAAGACGCTCTCCATCATCTATCGGCAGTCCTAGTTAGCAGGTGGGGTACCAGATGACTGGAGGATTGCCACTGTGATGCCCATCTACACAAAGGGCCAGAAGGAGGATCCCGGGAACTACAGGCCTGTCAGCCTGACCTCAGTGCCGGGGAAGATTACGAAGCAGTTCATCTCGAGTACACTCACCGGGCATGTGAAGGACAACCAGGGGATCAGGCCCAGTCAGCACGGGTTCATGAAAGGCAGGTCCTGCTTGACCAGCCTGATCTCCTTCTATGATCAGGTGACCCACCTAGAGGATGAGGGAAAGGCTCTGGAAGTTGTCCACCTGGACTTTAGTAAAGCCTTTGACACTGTTCCACACAGCATCCTCCTGGAGAAACTAGCTGCTCATGGTTTGGATGGGTGTACTCTTCACGGGATAAAGAACTGGCTGAATGGCTGAGTGCAGAGAGTGGTGGTGAATGGAGCTAACTCCAGTTGGTGGCCAGTCATGAGTGGTGTTCCTCAGGGCTCAGTTTTGGGGCCAGTATTGCTTTATATCTTTCTCAGTGATCTGGATGAGGGGATTGAGTGCTGCCTCAGTAAGTTTGCAGATGACACTAAGTTGGGCGGGAGTGTTGATCTGCTCAAGGGTAGGAAGGCTCTGCAGAGGGATCTGGACAGACTGGATCAATGGGCCGAGGCAAATCATATGAGGTCCAACAAGGCCAAGTGCCNGGTCCTGCACTTTGGTCACAACAACCACAAGCAACACTACAGGCTTGGGGAAGAGTGGCTGGAAAGCTGCCCAGCAGAAAAGGACCTGGGGGTGCTCATCAACAGCCAGCTGAACATGAGCCAGCAGTGGGCCCAGGTGGCCAAGAAGGCCAATGGCATCCTGGCTTGTATCAGGAATAGTGTGGCCAGCAGGAGTAAGGAGGGGATCATGCCCCTGTACTTGGCACTGGTGAGGCTGCATCTCATGTACTGTGTGCAGTTTTGGGCCCCTCACTACAANANAGANATTGAGGTGCTGNAGCATGTCCAGAGAAGAGCAACGAGGCTGGTGAAGGGTCTAGAGAACAAGTCTTATGAGGAGCGGCTGAGGGAACTGGGATTGTTTAGTCTGGAGAAGAGGAGGCTGAGGGGAGATGTTATCACTTTCTACAACTACCTGAAAGGAAGTTGTAGTGAGGTGGATGTTGGTCTCTTCTCCCAACTAACTAGCGATAGGATGAGAGAAAATAGCCTCAGGGAAGGTTTAGACAGGTAAGATATTCAGAAAAATTTCTTTACTGAAAGAGTGGTCAGACACTGGGACAGGCTGTCCACGGAAGTGGTGGAGTCACCATCCCTTGGAGGTGTTCAAAAAACGTGTAGACATGGCACTTTGGGACATGGTTTAGTAGGCATGGTGGTGATGGGTTGATAGTTGGACCTGATGATCTTAGAGGTCTTTTCCAACTTCAATAATTCTATGGTTCTACTCAATGCAACAAAAAGCTTAGTGCACATTAATAACTTTGAGCATACGTTTAAGTGTTGTGTCCATCCATTGTGCTTAGTATCTTGACGGACTAAACTACAAATGAAATGGGAGTGAGCATTTTTGGCTAATATGTGATTTCTGCCACAAGGGCAGAGTTACGGGTCATTCCGTGGGCAGCAAGCACACTAATTTGTTTGAACACACATGTATTGAATAGGACTAGATAAAAACTGTCTTGCCTATGTATCTTGCTGTTGATTGCTTCTGAGATAGTACAATTCTGCCTGCGTGTACAATGTACATTCATATATAAGTTGATGTACCAGAGTGCACTGTAATTTAATGACTATGTGCATTGCTGGTGTTAGTGCTGAAAAAAAGCCTAGCTGTGACTCCATGTAGTGATTTCCTGCTGGAATTTCCTCAGTGTTATTTATGCTATGAAATATGACAAGAAGGTCATGATCAACCATGACTTAAAATCCTCAGCTGTAATTTTGACTCATATGATCAGAAATATCTACATTTTACTATTAAAGTTATTCCTGTTGATATAGATAATTTCTTTTCAATTCCACATTTTAGATGTATTGAAATATCAATTTTGAAAAATAATTTATGCCTTTATAACAGCCATTAGAAAATATGATCTAAGAACAATTCTTTCGTTGTGATTATTCTGTTAAACTCTTTGCTGTGGCTGTGGGTTGCACTTGAAGATTTTGCTGTCTAGTTTCCTTGCTGGGAAGGTAAGAAAATCTGTTGTTGTCTGTTGCTAGGCAGGATAATGAAGACTATCTGGAAAGTTTTTAAATGCAGCAAACTAGCTGCAGATTACTTAATTTCGCGGTAACCATTCTGGAATGCCTTAGAAGACCTGATTTTCTGAGAAGGATGGGCATCAGCTGCTGAATATAAGAACTTCTGTAAAGCAGTGGAAATTGCAGTTAATTGAAAACTAGTTATTTGGCTGCATTAATGCAGCATCCATTTGTGAGTGTTGCAACACTGATAAACTACAGGAATGTTCACATTTTGATACTTTCAAAGGGAAGCTACGCGGACAAGCAAATAGCTGAAAGGCTGAACAACATTAGAGCATCAGAACTAGGCATCTGAAGCCAAACAAAATATTGTTTTCTTCAAACAGAGTAATCTGCCAATGAGAGCTCTCTTCCCAAGTTTTTTATAAGCAATAGCAACATATCAAGTTAGTTATGGGGAAGGAGACGGTGAAGATTGCCTCTGATGTACTGATTTACTGTCAGATGAGCCACGCTACTGTTACAAGTCTGACCACAATCATAGCACTTAAATATAATAGCATGATTTCAGAAACAAAATTAATTCTGCTACTCACCTAACTTCTCCCAGATTACTTTGCTCCTGAAGTTTTACAACCCGAAAAGACTAATCGCTTAGGAAGTAGTTTTCCAAAGCATCTGCTAAGCACCAGTCGAAGCCATTTGGTGTCCTGCTCTTAGCAACAACCCATTTGTCAGCTAACAGCTTCTACATCAGAAAAGAGACTCTCAAACTTTCTCAGCGGGCCCATTTTTATTTAGCTTTTGCTCAAACTAATTAACTGGTTTCCACCGCAAACCAATCCTTTCTCACAGATGGTGATTCTATTCAACAAGGCATTTAAGCATGTGCTCAATTCATCGACCTCAACAGGCAGTAAGCAAGCACATGCTTAAAATGAAGACAAAACATGCTTAAATCTCCCACTGAATTGACCCTGCGTGCTGTCATTGGGGTGACATCCTTTGAGTCCTCTGTACAACATGAGCTTGAACCTCTGCTTTACTTGCAGGATTGAACACAACAAGAGCTGCCAGGACACCTTCGTAGTCATTTCTCTACAGCTTATTCAGTCTCTCCTGATCTGCATCCTGGTACATCTCACCTTTCAACCACCTCAAACATCCCCCCGTGGCTAAGGAGGGCAAGCCTGTACTAGAGGCAGTATCAGCAATTCATGACAGATGACAAACACAGGTCAACAAACTCTCTGTCTACACAATCTACAGCCAAGAGCACACACCAGATGACCTGCGGGCATGTGGGTGTGGGGGTGCAGGTCTTGGGGGGAGAGTCCCCTCACGCATCCTCGTACGCAGGTTACCTCTTGCTTGTCATGGTTACACTTCTCGCACATGGCCGGCGAGGAGTAATGATGGAAGACGGAGCCCGATAGGTTATCGATGATCATTAACTCCCCGTCGAAGGAGTCCTTAATAATTAAAGAGACACTGTCCAGCCATAAGTTCTCCTAGGGGGACAAGAAAGGGGGGAGGATGGGAGAGATCATTTTAAGAATGCCAAGTGTTTTGCTTCAAAGCTTCATGTGAATTTGGGGCTGGGTTCTCCACCCTGACTCATCTGGAGCAGCACCTTCTTCTGCAGGTACCTGCACATGGTCATTGGGGGAGCATTTGCTCCTTAAGGTGTGTAAAGGTGTCAGAGTTCAATACAAAAAAGAAAAAAAAAAGAAGGAGGAACTGTCTTCACTCACTCTCAGTGCACCATGGCACTGTTCACACATCCCTTCCAGCTCTGCTGGAGTGCCTCACTCTTGATCTGCCATTTCCCCTGCTCTCTTCTCCTGAGTTCCCCTCTCAAATTTGCTCCTAACACACCTTTCGCTGATCTTCTCCATCCCTCCTCTGCTGGCCCTCAGGTTCCTACACCATGATGACAATGAACAGGACCCACTGCTGTCACAGCCTTGTCCCCAAACGATGCTACCAACTCAAAAGTCTACCACTGAAACCAAACCTCTCACCCTGAGGTGGAAGAGTCTATCTGCTACTGCTAAGTGCTCAGTCCTCCAGGCTGCCTAGCTTCTTCCCAGAACTACTTGCCGCAGTCTGGTTGGTAAGGTCAAAGGTGTACTCACCTGTGCTGGAGAGTAACATCTCATGCACAGATGTCCTTCAGGATCTGTTCTCCCACCACCTCCTCCTGTTCCTGCTCCTTTTCCCTGTCCTGAATTTGGGGAGCCTGATTTGCGGGAACATAGCCCATGTGCAATTTCCAGCTCAATCTCAGCATCCATCTCTGCATCCTCCTGGGCCTCCTTGTTGCTGTCGTCGAGATGTTTCATGAGCACAGCTACTACCACATTGATGAGGACAAACTGGGCTGTGAGCACAAAGCTGACAAAGTACAGTGGGGAGATGAACTGCAGGTTGCTGAGGCAGCTCCGGTCATCGTGGCTGCAGTCACGCAAGGTGTCCTTGAGGGGAAGTTGGGTTTGAGAGGGAAGGATAGAAGGAAGGAAGGAAGGACTAAAGTAAGAATACAAGTTTGGCTGCTCTTTCTGTAAAAAAACACTGATACCAATGAACAAGGCAAACACTTCTATCACCCCACACCCTCTGGGATTCATGAAGTCTTCAAAGAATCTGGAACACCATCTGATCATGTGCTTTCTGCTTCAGAGCAAATACATCCAAAGGTGTACAGACCAAACTACTTCCAGAACATCACATGTTGTTGCCACTGCAGATCCACACATGTGAGCAAGAACAAAAATGAGCAGTCTGGTACTGCCTTCTCCCACCCAGACTCAAAGGCACCACACATGTTCAAAGTACTTTCCTCTCTCCATGTCCTTTGAAGGAAGGAAGTATTTATTTTGGATGGCCCTGGTGACTCTGCAGACAGGTGCTACGTCCAATGCACCTACATTCAGCTTTGATAACAGGCCTTATGACAGTGGATATTCCCTCTTAGCCTGGACAGTCTGCTTGATCTTCCCAAGGACAATTTGCACTTTTCTCAGCCAGATCTCTGTAGGACTAAATAAGCCCAATGTCTGAGTTACCATGGTGGAGAGAGAGATTCTGGCCCAAACAGGGACCTTCATCTAGCAAGCCAGTTCCTGTGCTCCTTCCCTTTTCTAGCCCAAGCACTGCTGAACGGAGCACACATCAGAATTTCTCCTTCCCCACAATAAGAACATCCAAGACCCTGAGGCCCTGTTACCTTCATGATCCCGTTCCAGTTGTCACCTGTGGACACCTGGAAGAGCGTGAGGAAGGCCATCCCGAAGTTCTCAAATGTGGCGTGGCGGCTCATGCCCTCACAGGGGTTCTCATCATTGCATACTGAAAAGAAGGGGATCGCGGCTATCAGTGGAGAATGCACTGCTGGCCCTGAGATCAACAGCAAGAACTGTGGAAGGGGACTTCAGGCTTTTCACAGCCTGGAGACCTCAAGTAATGGCATCAGCATTCTGCTCAACAGTTGGCTGTTGCCCAGCAATACAGAAAAATCCCTGATGGCCCAGCCTCAGGATATCGGGCAACGTAACTCAGTTGCTCAGGGGTATCCTCCCAATGTGTCACTGTGCTGCCTTTCTTCTTGATCAATATTCCATGGCAAGAGACGTAAATAAACTTTCCCTGAGATTTTCTTGTAATCTTGAAGGCAATATCAAGGCAAGCAGTGCAGAAAAAGCAAAAGTTTCAGAAAGAAAGAGAAACCAGATGCTAATTTTATTTTGTAAGGCTGTTATGACAATAACATTTTAGAGGGAAATTCCTCTTACATCAATTACACATAAGTGACAATAAAGGCTATCAAGTAACTCAGTCCCTTTATTGAATGAGTACTGATTTTGAGAAATCTCGGCTTCCCAGCAGGTCTGTAGCTCACACTAGAGCATGGTCTGCTTGAGACTTACCCAGTTTTCCAAAGAGCTCCACTCCCAGAGCAGCGTAGATGAAAAACAGGAGCATGAACAGGAGTCCAAGGTTTCCCACCTGAAAGCAAATGGCATAGTCAGCTAGCCCAAAGCCTATTTCATCTGTACAGGCAAGTGTTTCTGCCTTTCAAAGCGTGAAGATAACAGCAGCAAACTCCCACCGTACAAATGCAACCAAAAAATTGCTCAACGTTTGGGAAATCATCAGTGACAGTACCAGTTGCAACTGGACTTGGAGGATGCACTTTTCCCAGTTGCCTCCACTCCAGCACAAGGTCTGGCCAGGGCTGACTAAAGTGTGCAGTTTTTGGGCCAAGTGAGGACAAGCACATTGGAATAGGGGCACAGAAGGTGAAGCCAGTTCAGCTGGGTGAAGGACAAGCTATGGATTACAGCATACAGACACGTCCTGCAGTGCTACATGTCCCACCAAATTGCCTAAGGCCCTTGAAGTTATGCTCACATGAAGAGCACAACAGCAGTGCTCCAAAGAGACAGGGACACAGGTACACCAGCTCCTGCTATGAACCAGGCAGAGCGTGGTGGGGCAAAGCACCAGCTACATGTGGAGGTTACAGCAGGGCTCGTGGAATGAGTAGGCAGGTGGGAAGAAAGAAGGGTAAAGACGCACTTTTGAAATGCGTGGAGGGGAGAAGAGAGAAGAGGACCCGATGAAGAAGTGAGGAAGCAGAGCTTCCTTTTCATCTCATGAACAATAGGTCAAACCCTGATTTCTGGGCCTCCAGCAACTGCTATTTGGAAACCAGTCAATGTGAGAATTGCTGCTTCAGGGTGCACAAAGGGAATAGTGCCACCAGCAATATGGGCACTGTCCTCAACTCCTCACTCTCCCAAATCACTGTTTGCCTCTGAATTTCCTGCCTCCCAGCATGTGGGGCAGCTGAGTTATATGTGAGGAGCAGGAGGGGGTTTTGGAACAGGTAGGCCGAACAGTAACAGAAAATGCCAGTAACTGTTAGCACACTGTTGTGTAGCAAGAGAAGGCGGGGAAAAATTAAGGACCTAAGTGGTATATGGGTGTTTTGGAAAAACTGAATAGTGTCTGGTCTGAATGCACGTGGTCACTGGGCCTTTGTTAGGACCATCCACTTCAGGAGTCTAATTTAGTCATTGCAACTGCTGTGCCATCCAAATTCAGGAGAGAAATAAATGATTCAGCCCACCCACTCCCCTGGGCTGCCAGATCCTGGCTCCCTACGTACTCAGTGGAAGGAATTATTTCTGATGACTAAATTGGACACCATAGTAAATGCTGTGAACATGCACCTCTGGGTCTGCATCTACAGGGCATTAAGAAAAAGAAGTTAATAAAATTTAGCTAAGGGCTGCATTTCTAAAGAGCTCTTTAAAATTAAAGCTCTATTCACTATTAAGAATTGTTGCAGTATAACAAAGACAGGAAGGGAATTGAAACAGGACAACTGGAGACGCCTCATATGCCATTAGCAAGCCAAAGTCCCTGATGTGAGTCTGTACTCCAGGAACATAAAGAGAAAGGTCGAGAGGAGGAAAAAGCACAAGGGAAAGGATAGCTTATTTTAAACTGCTTCTTTTGGCAAAGCCAATATATCTTGGAGAATAATATTACAGATAATTCAACTGTCCCCTGAAGACACAGTATATAAAATACGGAGACTAAATTCAATCTTTTATCAGTGAAACTGGGGGATTTTAGCCATGCTTTAAGTGCAGAGTTTTACACAACTTTAACTATGGAGTGATTTTTGATCCCTCTGTTATATAACTTTATTAAATGAAGCCAACTTGTTACAGAAGAAAGCAAAAGCCAGTCAATAGGAAGTGGATTGATCATAGGCTTTGATGCTGGAATGATTAAGCACTGCTTGTTATTATCTTCCAGGGAATACCTAGAGGCCAGACCTTTAGTCAACTGCCTGTGAGAGTTTTGTGGCAGATATTATTGACCTCCAAAAGACCCGATCTACCATCTTGTTTAGCAAAGGAGCTGTAGACGAATGGGAGAGAGGAAAGCAAGAATTCAAAAAGCATGGAAGAATATACTTGTGGCTAGGACCAAGGCAGGCCTCAGGGGCTTGAACTGAGGTCTCAGCTGTGCATTTTGCCATCCTGAGCAAAACACCTCACCGCCTGATGACTCAGTTTCTCCATCTAATTGGCAGGGATATGAACATTTCCTTCTCTTTTATTTATTCTCTATATTTTGGGGACAGAAGTTGAGTTTCACCATTTCAGTGCAAATATACTGCAGAGTCCTCTTACCAAGGGCTTCTGGATACTACTTTAGCCAGCTTTTAATATCTGTGTGCATTTATCTGGGTTGCAGAATAAACACGCCACAGACATGCAGATGCTGGATCTGGAGACCTCCTCCGTTCCAGATCCTCGCCTGAGAAAAATCAGCTGTTGTGGCTCCTGGAACGGAAAAGAGCAAGGTGCAAAGAAGCTGCACTGAGGCAGCCTGAAGCAGCAGAGCCAGAACTAATAAACGTTACTGACCCAAAGCTGCCTGCTATAAGAACACCCTTAATAACCTATTGCTTCCATTGTCCAGCCTATCTTAGCCTCCAACTATCCTGGATGACGGTATTATTACATATCCTACATATTAATTATATAGTTGTTATTATTAGACCAAACCACAAATTATTATTTTTTAATAAAAAGCATGGGAGATCCAACAGAGCTCAGGATCCATAAAAGATCACAGTGTTTTCCCCTTGCTTTTGTGCCATGAGATTCCTCTAATTCAGATTGACATTTATTGTCACCAACATCAGAAGTAAACTCCTTGGGCAGGTACTCACGCTGTTTTCAGATTGATTCTCAGCTCTGCATCACTCATCGAAACTGGCACATTAGCTGATAAATCAACTGACAAATGCCCATGCATTTTGATATCATGCAATATAGCTGCCTGCTCAGGGTCTTCCAGGGGAATGGTCTGATGTATGATCAGTAGAACCACTTGGTGCCATTACTCCTTGCTTAGCAATTTTCTCTTGAGGATCCAAAAGGAAGGGGACCAGTCTCCCTGCCTGCTCATCCATCACGAAGGATCCTCATAGTGGGCTTGAAGCCTGTGTAAAGCACCGTGTCAGCATCTCTTTTGGGAACAGCTGCCGCTCACAGCTCATGAAATCCTTCTGTCTAGCTGTCTTGCAGTAGACACTTAACTGCCGGCTGCGTGAGCCACAACAGAGCGCGTCACTGCTTCTCATACATGAGGGGCTCAGAAACACAAAGGGATCCAGGAGGAGAAAGGAAGAAAAGAAAGTAGGAAGTGGGAGGCACTGGCTAAGAAAAGGAGTGACGGGAGTGCAAATGAAAGAGAGGGGGAAAAAGGGGGCACATGTGGAGAAGGGTGAGAGGGGTAGAGATGCAAAGACCTCCTTTCCTCATGAAATGGCTGCCAGTCACTCCTCCCTTCTTATGGAGAGAGCAAAGAGCATCTGGGGACTAGCCGCAAGCAGTTAGACACTAGCTAGATGTGACAGGAAGAAATTTGTCCTTATCCAGGAAGCATGCCCTATTTCATCTACCCACTTCAGAACAAAGATATGATGTGAGCTGTACCCCTGTGATTGACATGATAACCTGGACAACACCTGTCTGAGGTGTACCTTCCTGAATGACATGAAAACTTGGACATCACCTTCAGGCAGTTGCCTGCACAACAAAGTAGACACCACCTCTGCGACTCCACGAGAATCAACCCTTTGGAATAAGGGTGCAAAAAAGGAGAGTCTTTGGGGGAGCTGGTTTTTTTACCTGTGGCAGGGCTTGAACAACTGTATCCAGCAGTGCTCGCATTCCTGTGGCCATCTTCAGTAGCTTCAGGACTGCCACAACAAGCACAAGAGAAGTGTCACTCGGGCTGAGCTCAGAAGGTCCATCCTTTGTGTGGTTTACTAATGGCAGTAGGACAAGACTGATGTACCCCTCATTGCGCAAACTTCAACCTGCTTGATGGCCCTTTCTCCGAACGCCATTGCCATACTTGCCCCATAAAAGAACAAAAGGGGAAGTTCATCTCTTGCATGATCTGCTGATCCTCCTGGTCCTTGACCTCGTTAAAAGCATTGCATTTAAATGCCTAGCTAATGGAAGCCTAACCTCTAGGCTGTCCTTCATCACACCCCCTGCCTCCCTCCCAGGACTAGCGACAGGGCAAGCCCATGACTCTACATCCACTGCTCAATGAGTCATGGCACCAAGACCCACTCCATGGCCACCTACACCCCCACCTCTGGCCAGTGTTTCTCTCACCCCGGGCAATACGCAGCACCCTCATGATCCGGATTATAGTGGGGTTAATTGGGAGAGCAGCATTGATTTCAATCTCTTCCAGTGTGATGCCCATGACAGACAGCAGCACAATGGCCAGATCTAGCTGGTTCCACCTTAAGAAGAAGAAAAAGTGAAGAGAATAAAGGAAGACGGAGTTTTTCCATTTCCCTGAAAGAGAAAGTGAATTGTCTCCACTTCAACCTAAATATTTCTTTATGTTTGAGTTCAAGGCCCCAGCCTGAGTCAGCCTATATGGGCTTTTGCAGACAAACAGGGATTCACTTTGCACACACCCTGAGCAGCCAGAGGCAAGACAGCCTGATCTGAAAGCATGGAGCTGTGTTACTATGGTGCTATGCTTTGACTAATGGGCTCAGCTTTCCACGGCCTTACTACCTCGGATCAGCTTCGTTATATACGTTCTGCTTCAGCATGCTCCCAGTTTGCCTCAAGGGCAGGAAAAAATTGGTGCTCTCTAACCCCACCTCCTTTGCTTTCCAGCCTAACCAGCAGATGCCAACCAAGAGGCAATTTTTGGACAACTCTTACTATTGCCTAAGCACTGCAGCTAACGAGAGCTGAGGCTAGGTCCACGCTGTGCAGAACTGTGAGGCAGTCAGGGCACTCTGCTGCCACCTCACACTCCAGATACGGATCCATCCTCAAAGCCTCCACCTCAAACCCAGTTGTCACACAGCCACGGTTGATATCACCCTCTGCTCACCTGTCTTTGAAGAATCGCCGCAGACCAAACGCCACCAGCTTGAGGACTGCCTCCAACACAAAGACGGTGGTGAACAGGTAGTTGCAGTACTTGAGGGCGGTCTCCAGGGACTGCCAGCAGAAAGAGAGGGTAAAGAATTGAGGCAAAAGCAACATGAAGCACACAACCTGGGGGCGGGACTCTCCTGAGTGCCAGGAATTCACTAGGAGGTGGGGAAGCTGTCCAATGCCTCCTACCTACTTGAATGTGGAGGCTGCATACTAAGGGAAACCACCAGCTGGCCTCTCTGCCTCATGTTGTTCTCAGGATCGGTTAGTGTTCCTTTCTCCTGTACTGCTCAGCATAACGGCAAGAAGGACGCTATTGCAAGGAGAATCCACAAAGTACCATCAGCCTCCTTTTCTGCCAGTAGCCTACACAACCTGGATGCCTCCATGTTAATGGCACTGGTATAGTTATCAACCAGGAGTGAGGCACAAAGGTTACTCCAGTTGTGGATACATGTCATCTCTGATGGGAGGAAACCCCTCTGTGCCTTGGTGTGGGGCAGACGTATGTCATATCTCTTAGCTGTTAGGTTTCTGGTTCTTTTATTTGCTGCCCGTTCTCCACCACCATGGACCAGTGTAAGCAGTGGGCAGCATTTGGTGGCACTACATACTGGAAGGGTTCGAAGTGCTTTGGCAAGATTCTTTAGCAGAGCCTGACAGTAGGCTGGCATGGCTGGACCTGCGTTCCTGGGGAAGGAGCTGAGGAGTAAGGAAGAGGAGTGACTTGCTCAGCAACAAAGGCCTGACATGAGGATGACAACAGATAAAGGTTGAGAATTCTGGCAGAGTAAAACTGGGCACTGTCAAGGACAAGACAAAAGCTGGGCAGTTGGGCAAGACAGGCAAGAAACACAGGAGCCTGGCAGTGGATTTGAATGAGGAGAGGCAGATTCAGTTCCTGATCAAAGCCTGAGCTGCCTTGGACAGCATCTGCTCAGAGACCAGAGCTGTCACCTAAACCAAGGGTCTCCTGAAGAGAAAACTGAAATGCCACCGGGCAGATGTCACGATGAATGCTTTGTCTACATAAGGAGGCAGAAAGCTCATTTGATATGTGCGGCATACATCTTTTCCATTAAGGCATCTAGAGCTTTGCCAGGAACACTGAGAGGTACATGGTCTTTCCCAGCCAAAGTATAAAACTTACTTGGCCTTCAAGGCACTTTACTGGGAATCAACCCCCACAGCTGAGAGAGGCTCTGCTCAGCACTTTGGCCCTGCAGCTTCTCTTAAGGAAAAAGGGAGGCTTGGTAAAGACATTCCAACCCATGACACAACCAGCCATTCTAGTCCTCTCAGCTCAGGCCATATGGCAGGGGAATTGGACTGACATTTGCAAATCTGACACAAAGCATGAAGCTCACAGGACACTGCTGCTCCCACCACTCCTCCTGTTAGGATCCAGGGGAACATACAATGCAGACTAGGCAGTTAAATTTGGGTGACACACATATCCATAAAGTGAAGAGACTTCATTGCACCATGGTTTCCAGCGGCTCAACTCTTTCTTAGATGCCTTCTCTCTATTGATATTAATAGATAATAAGTGTCTGAGCAGGGGCTACCTTTCTGGATACATACAAAACTCATCACATATCTTTGCCTACTACATTAACTTTTGCAACAAATTAAATAGTACTTTTTAGAGACACTCAAGTGTCCTGCCTATGCTGGTGGGCAGTGGTCATCGGACAGCTGTAGCAAAATAACATCATGACTAGAGGCAGGGCTTATCTCCATGATCTCACTCACCACAGGTTGGTTGTAGTGCTCCAAGGACATAGTGACCACGTTGAGGCAGATGATGAAAGTGATGAAGATGTCCAGATAGTGGCTGGTGCAGACCGAATGAATAAGGAGGCGTATGGGGCAGTAGGTAGCATAGTACGGCAAACGCTGCGCCTCTTCAGTGGAAAGAGGGAGATGGGCAGAATTAGGAAGAAATTGGAAGAAAGAGTAAGAAACACTGTGGAGGGAGCAGGCATAAAAGTCGTGATAGGTGTTGAAAGAAAAGGGAATGAAGGTAGGAGAGAGAAAGAACAGGAAAGGATAAGTAAAAGATAGGGGACACAGGAAGGAGGAAAAAATGCAAAAAAGAGGAAAGTAGAAGTGGGGAAAAAATTAAGTAGAAAAAAGACAAGGAAAGGAATGCTAGAAAGAAAATCTGTTAGTCTATGTTTGTGTGAATGGTGCTATATCAGCATTTCATGCCTCAACAAATTAAGATCACAAATGATAAAAGGGAGCAGATGGTTCCAGAAGAGGCTCCAGGGTGTCACAGGAGAGAGGGGGAAAACTGGAGCAGAGGAAGGGAAAGCATGCCCACAGGCTGTGAATGGAAGAAAACCATCAGTCTGGGGTAGTAGGGATGATTTCCAGGGCAAGTATGATTTTGTAATTTTTGTCTAAATGTAATACAGGAGAAGACGGGAACACCAGGAAGAGGGCTTGCTTCACCACAGAGGGTCTGGGACCCCAAAGAGTAACAATGCAACATTGATGGAAAGAGCCAGGAACAAAACACAGGGGTCTTCCTCTTTTTTTCCCTCTCCCTCTTCTTTAAATTTGGGTTTAAACACAAAGGATGGTCTGTCCAGGTCTTCTCCTGAACACCAGCTGGGTTGCAGGATGCCCAGGTGGGAGTATCCTAAGCCCAGAAGTGTGCCGATGCATGCAAGTCCCGTGTTGACAGTGCACGCCAGCACATGCACAGGCATATTTTTGGTGCATATTATTTCCCAAGGGGCAGGGTGCTAAAACCCCAGTGGATTCCCCGGAGTCCCAGCAGACCTCATCAGCCACCCTTCTTCCGCAGACCGCCCCGGTGAGGTGTGTAGCAACGCGGCAGTGGCGTGGGAAGGAAGGCTGAGAGCGCAGCCATAAGCAATGCATTTCGGAGACTAGTCCGTCAGGAAAGAAAAAGAAGAGGAGAAGGTTTTTCTCAGAAAACCTTGGCCTACGAACCGACCAAACACTTAGGCTGTGCCTTACTCCTTCGCTTCTTCTCCAGGCGGCGCAGGCGCTTCTCCTCCCGCCGGCGTGCCTCCTCAGCCTCCTGGTGCTGCCGGCACTTGTGGAAGTTCTCCACCACCACCCCCACGAACATGTTGAGCACAAAGAAGCTAACGATGAGTAGGAAGGAGATGAAGTAGAGGAGCATCCAGGGGTTGTTGTTGGTCACTGGCTGGAGGAGAGGGGAGAACAGAGGTGGTCAATAGGTTGGATGCATGGTGGTGTGGAAATGATGTGCGTGGGATCTGCAATGGTGATTAGCTGGTGGGGAGGTGTTCAGGAAATCAGGAGAGTGGGCTGGGAAGAATTGGGGCTACAGGCAAGGAACTTTATGATTTGCTGACTAGGTTTCGGCATCAGCTGCAGATGGATGGAGCGGGTGGGAGTCAAGCGCAAAGGCCCGTCTGCACAGAGTCACCCACACTTCAGGCACAACCCCAGCCACAGGTTGAGTACAACACCAGTATGTGGTAAAATGTGGGGTCCAGACATCAGGAACACCTTTGACTCAAGTACAAATAGAGACCACATCTACACACCACCAAAATGGCAATGAGACCAGAACAGAAATGTCATTCAGGCTCAGAGAGAAAGGAGGCCCTGACTTTGCCTGGCTCTCCTGACAGAAAGCCTACAAAGCCAACAGCAGTGCACCTTGTGCAGAGGTTCAGAGGTAAACGAAGCATCATCCCCAGGGTTCAAGCCTGTGGTACTGCATCCTATGGTATGGTATGTATGGTAGACAGGTAGACAGCTGTCTACACTGAACACTATCAAGGTCATTGCCTTAGCAGTAGAGGAATAGGAATGCAGTGGGAAGCAGCCCAACAGTCTCTGCTTTATAGGGTATTAAAATAACCATCTGTGGGCCAGGAGGGAGCCAACATGCCCAGAAAGGCACATGGCATTGTTGCTCCCTCATTACAAATACATAAAGGCCTTATGTGAGATCCAAACTGAGTAGAGCGTGAGAATTACTACAGACACCCACTGCACAGCCACAACTGCACCTCCTTGCATGGATCAGGCATGACCCTGACCCCTTGCAAACAGATGAGCAAAGGATTCAGAAATGCCCTTGGAGGAACACTTGGTTTGAGGGAGGCATCTGAAGCAGGACGTCAAAGCATGCTTCTGCCTTAGTAGATCAAGAAAAGTGAAAAAGGTCCTTTCACAAGGAAGTCTTTGTACCTGCTGGTCAACAGCCACAGCATCTAGTCCATTATACATAATATTAACCCAGCCATCCTTGGAAGCCAGAACAAAGAGGGACATCAGAGCCTGCAACATACAAAGCAAAGCAGATGTGGAGCAGGTGCATATGGTAGGTTGTGAAAAAAAATCATGAGTTTACGCTCTAACACACAGCATTGAAATATTCTTCCTGCCTGTGCTTCTGCATACATCAAAACCTGCTCCTTCCCCTGTGGAGGAGAGGACTCGGGGGGGACAGGCAGCCACGTGCAATCAGAACCGCCACAGAAGGGAGGTTGTGAAGCACATCTGCTTCGCACCACGAGTGAAAACCAAGCTCTCTGCTGCCACCACTTTTCTTTGCCCTGCAACCTGTAAGCATCATCCAGATACTGACACACTAGTGACACAGCTTCTGCATGGACACCCATGCCAAACAACCACCCATCCTGGCCCAGGGATCAGGCTTTCCAGGCACTGCATCTGTGCCCCGGGGAGGGGTACGTATAGGAGAAGACAAACCCTGTTCTGGGTTCCCATCAGAGACAGGGGCTGTGGGCACACTCACCTGTCCCAGGTTGTCAAAGTTATATTTGTGGTGCACCCACTTGTAGTTGGCGGCCACACAGTCAGACCGGTTGGTGATGTTCCTGATGTCGACTCCCAGGCAGTGGTAGAACTTGCCCTTGAAGAGCTGTAGGAGGGGAGTGACCCCATCAGACTCTTTCCCCACAGAGTTCCCCATGATCCCTGGGATGTGCAAGAGCTCCCAATGTGGTGGGTGGGCTGCAAGCCAGGTGGAGCATGGCAGGCAGGGAGGACCACCAATGTGACATAGAGCACAGGCTCAAACACTGCTAAGGAGCCAGGGCCACCTGTGTAAACCCACACCTGGCTTTTCAGCTTCCTCCATTGCCCCAGACCAGCAGCGACTGTAAGCCCTTACCCTCTGACAGCCTTTAGGGCAGCCTTTCTGGGTGCAATTAGAGCCACCGGCCAACAAGGAAAAAAAAAAGTCCCCAAGAGTAATCTCCCCTCCCTGCTTCCCAGTTACAGAAAGAGATGATGGGAAAAGAAGATCTCATCCGAAGGAAAAGAACCAGAAAATACATTCCCTGCTTCTCAGACACTTTTTTTTCTCTGAGCTGCACTGCACTGCTGTGGCTCTTCTGCCCAGGGCTCCTTTCCCCATATGGAAGGTACTGGATTGTGCATTTGTACAGAGGCATCAGAGCAGACTAAGTATAGCGCATTCCCTGAGATGGAAGTAACGCCCACGCCCTTGCTCCTCTGCAATGCAACAACCAAAAATAAAGAGGATTAGATAAAAAAATAAAAGAAGGTTGTGGGTGGATTTAGGGCTCAGAGCGAGGGGGAGAAACAGAGCTGACTGCAGGCAGGGTTCATGCAAGCAGGCGCCGAGCTGCTTGTCCTTGTGGTGTGACATGGACGTGCCCAGCAAGCCCTGTGCTGTGCCAGCGCTGGGGTCTCCCTATAATGGTGACCCAAACCCTGATCCAACTCCTGCCGGGTGGGAGCGTTAACTCCTGTCTCGCACATCCAGCAACACCTGCACTCACTGAGCACATGGCTGTCCTTGCCAAAGGCTGTGGGGTATGGTGGGAGACAGCTCATTGAGGAGGGCAGGCGCAGATTTCCTGGCTTGCCTGTCCCTCCTGCTCCGCATGGTTCCCCGTGCCTGTCATAGCACCTGGGGATACAGGTGCCATGGTAGGGGTGGGAACTGTTTGATGGGCAGTAACAACCTACCTGCACACCCAGGATGCCAAAGATGATGAAGAAAGCACAGCAGATGAGGACAATATTTCCTATGGGCTTGAGGGAAGAAATGAGCGTCTCCACCACCAGCTTGAGGCCAGGGGCTCGGCTGATGACTCTGGAAAGGAAGGAAGAGGGGAGGGGTGACAGAGGGACAGGGCAGGGATGTTTGGCCTAAGCTAAGTGTTTTCAGCAGCAGTGGACCCCTGCTCTCCCTGTTCAGTGACCCATCAGTGAGGATTGCTCTCCTGTGACCAAAAAGCCTCTTTTGTCCCATGGGTTGATTGTCTGATGAGGTACCTCCAAGGCCAGAGCCATATGGCTAAGGGGAACCTCCCTGGGACTTTTGGCCCACTTTGCCTGGCACAGTGGGAACTGACTCTGGGACCCTTCCTGGGGCACCCAATGGTAAGAGGGGGCAGAGCAGGGCTCGGTGGGGCTCTGACCGGAGGGGACGTAAGGTGCGCAGCAGCCGGAGGACTCGCAGCACCCCCAGGATTTTGGCACCACCAGCAGAGGCCACTGAGACCACAATGTCAATGAGAGACACGAAGACCAAGAAGCCATCCAAGATGTTCCAGCTACTGCGGAGATAAGCCTGATCCCCAAAATACAGGCCTAGAGAGACCACCTGCAAGAGAGAGGAGAAGAGAGGGGGTTAAATGGCTCCTGTCCACGGTTCTGGTAGATGGCAGCTGTGGAGAGGGGGATGATAGGGAACAGTTATCAACTCCACATAACACTGAATTGTCATCTTATCATCTTTTCCTTTCACCTGGAAGGCTACGAAGGAAAATATCTTTGGGGAAAGTGGTGGCACATAACTCCAGAAATAACAGGGCCATGGTGTCTTCTCACCTTTCCTCTGCCTCCCTGAGCAACAGGACGCTGTAGGGAACACACAGGAAACCTTTCCCTGCCATACCACAGACCTGGGGCAAGTCTCCCAGTCCAGAGATCACCTGGAAGGTAAAATCTGGCACCAAAACCTATACTTTGGCTCTGAAGGCGGTAGCTCAATTCTCATCAGTTCTCAACATCAGAAGGTGCTACAGGAATCACTGGCCTCGTGGAGAGCTGAACACCCTGCAAATCATGGCCATTATTCAGGTATGAATTTTAGAGCATGAATTTTTAACTTCAGGCACCCAGCGTTAGGACTCTTTCCCAAGTGCAAGAGGGGCATAACATGATTTCCCTACTGCTGCAAAGTACTTAGACACCTATAGAATAATTATCTCAACTAAAAACATGTTATTAATATTACTGTTATTTTCCCCTTTCTTGCTCCAGGAGAAAGCGAATGGACATTCGACATCATTACAAAATCCATACCTGAAAGCCAGCTATTCCTTCCACATAGTAAGATCCCTTTGGATTTAGAGCCTAGGATAAACACCCCCTCCATGCCTGACAAGACAGGACTCAACCCCAGGCAGTATATGCCTTTACCAAGTAGAGGGAAGGACTGGCACACTGAAAAGGTGGAGAGATTTTAGAAGGGTGCCGAGCAAACATGAACCATGTTGTTCCTGACACTGGGGAAAGGCTCTGAGCTGTTCATCTTCAATAACTTACCTTCAATGTCATCTCAGCTACAAAAATCGCTGTGAAAATGTAGTTGGACACAGTGAGAAAGATTCTCTCCTAGAAAAAAAACAGAGAAAGGCCTTCAATGTATCTTGACAACTTCTTGTTACTCTGTCAGGCCCCTCTGATAAACTTGGTATCTTTTGCTTTCCTGTAAAGGGTATGAAAGCTGGGGAAAAAAGAGAGGTGCCCATGGCAAAGGTCAGTGCTGGGCAGCTTTCAGCTCATACAGCGTGGCTCAGCCCTGTGCCACAGCTAGGGCAGGATCCTATGCAACTCAGAAAAAGCACAGTGGATGTGATTTGCAATGCATCCTGCAAATGTGGTTTCAAGGTGCTCTCTGCCCTGTTCTGCCAGTGCTGCTCAGTCCTGACCTGCTGCACTGACCTGGGACTCCCTCCCAAAGGGCTGCTGAGCACTGACCACTGGATTGTAAGTGCAGTAGAGTCTGGTGGCCAGCTAAGGCAGACATGCAGACAAAGCCATTTCACTTGCCAGCTTGGAGATGGCATCTTGAGCCATCTCCAAGACAGCTCAAAAGCAGCATACATGAATGATGACATGTCATTCCTACAGAATGGAAGTTACTTCTTTTTAGTTCCCAGCCCTTCTCCCTTTTCTCAGTCATCTCTTAACTGCAGATCCCTGAGGGACTCTCTTCTCTTTTACTTTCCAAGAGGGAGGGAACTAGGGTTACTGTATCATAAGTGCCAAGTCCTACACTTCAGTCAAGGTTCAACAAGGCCAAGTGCCAGGTCCTGCACTTTGGTCACAACAACCCCATGCAACACTACAGGCTTGGGGAAGAGTGGCTGGAAAGCTGCCCAGCAGAAAAGGACCTGGGGGTGCTCATCAACAGCCAGCTGAACATGAGCCAGCAGTGGGCCCAGGTGG
>Ga0065711_1027032_pt1 | contig 55292 bp, 42 predicted proteins | sample Hoacrofraction12_FD_59098 | JGI IMG/M metagenome (GOLD analysis project Ga0065711, IMG submission 59098) | Hoatzin crop microbial communities from Cojedes, Venezuela - Epithelial fraction 12 v2 (version 2) | ecosystem: Host-associated > Birds > Digestive system > Esophagus > Crop | place... | reverse complement strand
CTGAGGAAGTGGGTTCGGTAAACCAGAAATGCATTTTCTTACATTCTTTTGTGAGATTGACTGAATAATAAAAACAAATTGTTTTGGAATGAAAGGAATTTTTTTGTAAATTCTTGTCATCTAAAAATGTTGTTTTCCTTGCAATGAATGAACAATTACTAAATAACTTAGCATCTGCAATTTTTAGAAATGGAGCAAGTTGACTTTAATTTTCCTTTTTCTACCACTTGCTCCAGTAGTAACCTCCGTCCTGACTGAAGCAATTTCTGCCCTTAACTTTAAGTGCTTTTAGGTAGGGTTGTGGTTGATACATCTGTTTTCATGTTAAGTAGGTATTCTCAACAGGAAAGATTATGGCTTGTTGACATTTACATACCAGAAGAGAAACTACATTGACTTTTAAAAGTTTAAATTTAGCAGTAAATGGACTGATTTTTGCCTTTACTATACCCGTGATAATAATCAGTCTTTCGGTGACTGGCAAATAAGCAGAAGCATTTTTCCTGTGGCTGGTAATGTTAGGTTTCTGCCATATTGGGTACTATTTGGTTATATAATGCTTTTGTTTTATTCCTTGGAACAGCATTTTCAGTCTGACAAAATGCCTAAGTGAAAGCATGAGTGGAGGTAGCGCAGTTATCATTTCCATCACAAACTTGTCCGATGTAGTTATCAATATGTTTAAAAACATTGGCAGCCTGGGTTGAGGGGAAAGACATTGGGACAAAACAGTGTGTAAAAAAAGGTTTGGGACTGAAAGGAGAGGCTCCCAGACATAAACTGATTTTGATGGCAAAGAAGGGAAGACGAGGAAAGCTGTATTTCACTGTGTCTAGCTGTATATCTTAGTGGTGGGTAATTTCTTAGACCATAATGAAGACATGATTAAAAGATGAATAGCGGAGTAGTGTTTTAATAGCATTAATTTTGCTGTCTGATGTTCTAAAAAGGTGAAGGCCTAACAGGATCTCTGCCTGTGCTCAGGACCTTGTGGCTACATTTGTGTGTGGAAAAAATGGGGTTTGAGCACTGGCAATAGGACATTGTGATCAGCTTGCTCCCTGTGCCAAGAACAGAACGCGCATCGGGCAAGGATCTTCCTTCCACGGACAGGGTGGTGATAGCCCAGAGCTGATTCCTAGGGACACTGTCCAAATGTCACCTGGGATGAAGGTGATATGAGGGCACAGGGCTTGCAACTTTTTTCCAAGGCACATAGTCAGAGAGATTTGTGTTAAGCTGGGGCTGTGGTGTTACAGGATTTCTGCATTCTGTCTGTTTTGTAGCATATCCTGTGATTTAAGCGAATCGGAGAGGTTGAAGACCACCTTAGCTCATAGAGCAGCCTCGGAGGACAAAGTGGCAAAGCAGGCTAGTTTTATTGTAGCTTAAATACATTTGTCTCTTTTACTTCTTTCTCCAATTTTCTGGGCTGTAAGTGTGAGGCGTAATACTGTAAACTCCTTTGGCAGCCTGCCTCTGTTCAAAGGCATCATGAAGTGCATGAAGGATGAAGGCTGCTCCATAATTTGGAGTACTGTAAGGAGACTTATTCTGTGTATATAGAATCATAGAATAGTTTGAGTCAGAAGGGACCTTTAAAGATCATCTAGTCCAACCTCCCTGCCGTGGGCAGGGAGACCTTTCACTAGACCAGGTTGCGCAAAGCTCCATCCAACCTGGCCTTGAACACTTCCAGCGATGGGGCATTCACAGCTTCTCTAGGCAGCTTGTTCCAGTGTCTCACCACCCTCATTGTAAAAATTTTCTTCATTATAGCTGATCTAAATCTACCTTCTTTCAGTTTAAAACCTCTACACCTTGTCCTGTCACTACAGGCTCTGGTAAAAAGTCTCTCCATCTTTCTTATAAGCCTGCTTTGTATACTGAAAGGTTGCAATCAGATCTCCCCAGAGCCTTCTCTTCTGCAGGCTGAACAACCCCAACTCTCTCATGTGGGGTTACTACATGCGGCAAAAAAGAGGATCACAGCTGCAGAAAGATATAATTGTCCTGACACTTCAGGGACAATGCAGAAGCTTCTTAGCTGTGATTACTGTTTTTGAGCTCATTAGCTAGTGATTTGGGGTAGCAGAAATGCTGGACCTCTGCATGTGTAAATGTGTCTTCCATTTTGGGGATTGGTGGTGGAGTGGAGGAGGTAGTAAAAAGAATCTTGAGTCTCTGCTAAGGGATAGCAAGTTTCTAGGTAAGGCAAAACTATGTGTAATTTTGATTGGCTTTTCTGTCATGCCTCGTTCCTATTCATTGTCTTCTTGAACTAAAGAATTGCTGTGTTTAGATCCAGTTATTTTGCACCAGTTAAAAGCTTCTCAAAGGACAGAACCGCAGATAACAAGTCCACTACCATTAAATTTTTGTTCTTTTTAGCTATTTTAAAGTTGACTTTCCCATTCAATTTCTTCTGAACCCTCTTTGAAAGTTTAAGGTTACTGAAGCCAATAAAAGTGCTTGTATTCTTTGTCTCAGAGTCCCAGCCAGACAGCTCTCCGAGTTTGTTGCTACTGGTTTTCTTGCCTCAAGCTGACTGATAGTAAGGCATATTAATAGTGTTTCTGTACCATTGCTTCCAGATTCTCATGAGTGAAGTTTACTTTGAGCTGATCAGTTTTGCATGGTTTCAACAAAGTCGCAGAAGCTATTAGCTATCCTGAGAGACAGCTAACTCCTCCTAACCCCTTCTGGAGGCTGCAGAACAGTCTTTAGTCAGGTATGAACTACCATGGTGTTCACTGATGTATCTCCTAGTCTTAATCCTTTATAATTATGCACACCCATGTGCAAAGGAGGAATAAGCTATCAGGTTTTTTGTATTTCTAACCCTCCACTGTGGTGTCATCTAGAAAAGTGCAGAAGACGTACTTCTCAAGAAGAACACAGCACACCCTTGTTACAGAAAGAAATGTGATGAACAGAGCTATTTGGTAAATACCACCTACACTGGCCTTTATGCAAAACTGGAGTCAGCAGAATGGAATGAATAAGATCTAATCTCCCACCTTGTCCTGCCATTCCAGTCCCATGTGCCTACGCAAATATGCTGGCCCTGCTGAAAACCACCCCTAACTCAAGTTTCTGTCACAAACTGGTGATCTGGAAGCAAGGACTTCCCTGCTGGTGTTTCAGGGAAAAAAAAACGAACCAGTTGTTGTATGAGAGTTAATCTGCATTTTCAGACAGTGGGCCACTGTGGAAGGTTGAAGAGTGGTCCTACAAAGTGTTCGTTTTGCTGTCTGAAACCATGCTGTCCTAGACTGTCACTGTGCCCTTAGCTAATTAGCTGCTCTTGGCAGGTCAGCTGTTGTTTCTGCTATGCTAGAGCAATAAATCTTGGCTCACTTCTACCTTTTCTTACTAACTGGAATGATTAGGATAACATTGTCTCCATTAGAGGCCAATTTAAGTAAATCAAACAGTTTCTTCCTAGCAAAACCAGTGTTTTCAGAACAATTGTTCTACTGTTTCTTAATTACTTTATCATTTTGGAGAGAATGAGCAGAGGTTGAAATTCTACTGTGTACATGAGATCTGATGAGAGTGGTGTTCTCAGGCTTCAAAATCTACCTTTTAGTTTCGGGGCCCTGAAGTTCAGCTGCTTCATGATTTCACATTTTGCTTCACAGCCATGAGAGCTGGAATTCTGGTTAGTGATAATTGACTTGGTCATCTAAGCATGTATACTCTTCTGTGGCGTAAAAAGCAAAATCTGAAGAACTGGTAACACTGAAACTTTCTGAATGGTTGAACACACTCAGCTTCAGCTGAAGCCTGTAAGAAATCTGAATGCTTCATATCTTTAAAAGTCAGAAGTCAGCTGAAAAATCTGTAGTGAGGAATACACTTTATTTCATAAATGACCAGTTTTTTACCTTCAGTCAAATCCAATAAAAACTGTAGTTTTCTAGGGTGGTGAAATCTGATTTTTGAGTAGCGTCCCAGCACCAAGCTCATTGCAATTCATAAAGTAAGTGGGAAAAACACAGTCTAATGCAGCAAAGGATGGGAATATATAAATATTGTGGAATATTATGCAATTGCATTCACTGACTTGCAGTCAGAAGGAATTCAGAAATGTAAATGAACATAGGCCTGCCTTTTCGTATGTTTTCTTCTGAAGCAAAGATACTGGCCTCTGCTGGAGCCCTGTCAGCATTGCACGCGACGGGACTGATGTGAAATGGCATAGTCTGTGTCCTCCTGTAACCCTTCTGTAACTATCTGTCACCTTCTAGGTAACACTCGACTGCACTTTCTGGTCCTGGTGACAGGCTGTACGTCGGTGGGAAAAATCCTGGACGCTGAAGTTTACAAAATTACTGCAACAGATTTCTGTCCTCTCCAGGAAGAAACCAAGGAGGAGGAGCGCGTTACTGCCTTGAAGAAAATACTGAACTCTGGGATGTTCTATTTCTCCTGGCCTAATGCAGGCTCAAATTTTGACCTGACTGTGCGGGCTCAGAAGCAGGGTGATAACCACTATGAATCTGGTAACTCGTTCTTCTGGTTAGTACTGCATGTTACACCAAAGTCTTCTGTCATCCCCACTTGGTGTCTTACTGGTCAAACATTCTTATAGGGAAATAAACATACACATTTCAGGTGCACCTCCTTTCATTTCATTGTCATGTCTTTTTACAGGACACATGGTCTTAGTGAATTCGTGGTTAATCTGGGTCAAACAAGTAATTTCTGTTTAATTAAAATTAATTTGATAGTGAAATGCAATTCTAATAACTGGACACTTTGTGTTTTTAAGAAGGAAACACAAGGTGTATTGCTCACAGTGCAGAAACATGTCTATGTCATGAATAGTTTCCCCTGCAGTCCTTGGTAATAATTTGCTTTAAAAGTTATCTAATAGAAACATGCACTTGAATTGTTCATAAATCCTGTCATCTGTGCTGAAGTATCTTTTATTTCTTAGAAATGTATGTGTTTAAAGTCTGTAGTTTAATGTTTCAGTAATGTGCCCTAGTTTTTATTTTGAAAATATCAATATTGTTCGCAGCTTAGTGTAAATGTATGTTGCACAGAAGGAAAATCCTGTGATACACTGCTCTGTACTTACTTTCTTGTGCTTATAAAGCAAAGAAAAAGTATTTCTTGTTGTGGTTAAGTATTGGTTGAGTGGAAAACACATAAATGCTGGGTTTTGTCTTCACTAGGTGGGTTCGCTGTTGGTGTAATTCAGTTTGTTTGCTTTACAAGTTCTGGCAGAATGCTTGTATTCCTATACCCTCCTTTTTGTTTTCTAAACAAAAGGATAGTCACACAGGAAGCATAGATGTACTGGAAATAAATGAGGGTTGTATGATGTAGGTGGAAAGTAACTGACAGAGTTAAATGTGGGTGTGCTGCTAGGATGTGTGGTAAGTCTTGTGGCCCAAAGTAGGTGACTATTAAATAAGCAAAAAAGTTCATAATGGATGATAAATAAACATGAGAACATAGTTCATTCAGGCTACATAATCTTTCTAGCTATGATGTGATTTTGACTGGTAAGATCTAGTGTTTTGAGTTTAACTCAGAAGAGAGGTATATAAAACTGGCTTTCCGCTGTGCTAATTATGCATCCCTCTCAAAAAGCTCTCCAAGCATGTCAAGTTAGACACACGGCACAAGTGAGATGTGTTCGGTGATGAAACTCCTAAGGTGGCAGTGTCTCTTGGTAAAGAAACAACCTTTAAAGCAACTCTCTTTACCTTTGCGGAGGTTCCAATCTCCTGTATGTTGTAGAACATGAATGATGACAACATCACATTTAGGGCAAAAAGGTGTTCCAAAGAAAATTTACCTTGAGGCAATTATGTGATATAGAACATTGCAGACCAAACAATAGATTCTTGAGAAAAGTAAACAATGGGATAAATGGTTACATGATGAAAAGTGCCAGATGACCTTAGTTATAAGCAACACCAACTGCCTGTTAAATCAACTGCAGCAACCAAAATATTCTACTGGAATTTGTCTGAGTGAGGACTTACTCTGTGAGTAGAGCTAGGAGAAGGATGTGGAAGAGATACCAAAAATTGTTTTAGAGCTGCATTTTCAGTTACATATTTAGTTTAAAAATGTAAGAATGACTTGCACCTTTTTCAGAGCAATGCTGTACCCTAGAAGAACAATTCTTCAGGGGTTTCGCTGGATGTAATAACTCTTGTACAGATCTGCTGTTGAGCAATAAATGATCATAAAAGGGCCCTCACCTGTGACTAAAGGCACATTTTGAAAAAAGAAATGAGGAAAACCATCACAGTAGAAGAGATGAGCATCACTGTTAACCAGGCGTGATGGGTTTCTTGGGTTATTGATTGTAAAATAAATTGAAGGTTAAAAGAGACATTCCTCTTAATTTTAGTAGCACTTTTTGCAATATGTCCATTGACTTATGGGTCCCATTTCTACTTGGAAAAAATTTTCTGAAAATCCTGGTGGGCTTTAAAATGGCTCTTCATTCTGTAGTGTAGGCTAAGATCCAGACAGTACAGGTCAAAAAGGAATTAGCTCAACAGCACTGTAGCTTATGAAAAAGATTGCTAAATATGAATGTATTTCTGGAGCTGAAACAGGTGTCATTTGCATCTGAATTTGTAAGACAGAGGTACAAGATATAAGGACAGCACCTTGGTGGTAGCTGTGCTACTAAAATTTGCCATGTTCTCTTCACTGTAGTAGTTCACAAGGATTTCTCCCTGGTACGTTTTGGTTTTGGATAGAGTAAAAGTACAACAGAAAAGGGGTCACAAAACATTAAATGCTTAAATTAGTGATTGTTGTGGGGTGGCACCCATGCCTGTCTGTCTCATTTTATTCAGTAATGTATGTGTATGTTGTTGAACCTTCCAGGAACCAGCTATTGCATGTGCCCTTCAAACACTACCAGGTGAACTGCTCTGACTGGTTGCTGAAAGTGATCTGTGGTGTGGTGGACATTCGCACTGTTTATGCTTCCCACAAGAAGGCGAAAGCCTGCCTCATCTCTCGCATCAGCTGTGAGCGAGCTGGTGCCCGGTTTCACATTCGAGGCGTCAGTGATGACGGACATGTGTCTAACTTCGTTGAGACAGAGCAGGTAAGCGGATGTATCCAATAGCTTTGAGTAATTCAGTCCACACAAGTTTAATCGGGGCAGAGTTTCCAACAAGAATTAAAGGAGTTCAGCAAGTGTTTTTTCCAAGAATGTTTAAAATATTATTGCATAATATCTATTTGTTTTTGCCCATTAAGTATTTCTTTGCAATCTGTTCTGTGTTTCTGACTTTTCCGTGCACACAATTTTCACTAATACTTTTGATTTTTTTCCTGAATGAGAAATTCTGGCCAGTTGATGTTGTAGTGAAATATAGACATGGATTTTTAAACCATTCAGAGACCTCTGTGTGTTAATTCATGCGAAATCAACATGTGTAACAGTAAGTTTCTCAAATGCATGGAACTTGCTTAGAATTAGCAGTCATAAGGCCCATATATTAAACAGAAGAATGTTTTCAGATCTGTTCCAGAATAAATGTCGCACTTTTATACATTCTGCAGGAATTTTAAAGTATATTTTTTCTAAAATTCATGATGTTTCCCATGCTGTAGAATGTTGGAGAAGAACTAGTTTGAAATATTTTTCTATAAAGTAATGGGCTCTACACTTCATTTCCCTTTCATTCATTGTAAGTGTCTCTGTTAGTCCATCAGGTTTGCCTGGCTAGCCACTGAAAGTCCTTTGTAGTACAGTGGCGTAACTGTGTCTACACTGATGTTAAAGATTTTGTTTAGGGATGCTGGGAGTGATTTTCAGGAAAGACTAAAGCTGGGAATTTGCTTTTGACTCTAAGGAAGTCACTTATAATCATATAAAATCTTAAGATCATAAATATTCATATTTCAAGTTACTCCTATCTGCTGTGTTGGATTGAAGCCATCACTTTTTTGTACAGTAAGTTTTCCAGCTATAAAATGAGGGTAATTATTAACTTACTGCGTCAAAGGACTTTTGCAGACCAGTGAGGACAACATTTATAGAAGCAGGTAGTGTATGCTGTGCTGTGGTGAAGAAGAACTCTCAGCGCTCTAATATATCACTCTAGTTAAGAGGAAGCTGCCCAGCAAAGGAGTTGCATTCACTGGGAATCAAATCATCTTTGGCTAATAAAGGAAACTGAGAAAAAACTCTGTCTTCTCAGAGTAGGCAAATTCCAGTGCAACTCATTTTGGAAAAGACTTTGCTTTGTATTCCCCTTTGGTTTGTGGGGGATTCTCTGCAGTGAGAGGTGGTATGACACAGTTTTTATACATGGTAAAAATCTTATTTCCAGCTGATGCTGAGACAGAATAAATGGGTGAAATGCATTCAGCAGGCTCCCTTGGTTGACATAGCCAAACAAAACAGCAGAATCATTTGGGTTTATTACACATGGTTTAGCTTACTAAACAATGGACCCTGAAGAACCTGAGATCTTCTGTGCCAGCTGAAATGAGTGCTTTCTTATTCAAGTATAATCAGCTTTTCCTTTTTGAACAGAAGTAGTAATTACTAGCAGTCAGAACCATCATACAGAAATGGATGTCTCTATAAGCAGAATAGATAAATGGCTTGTGGTAGTTTTCAATAAAGGTCAAGGATCTGCTCCTAAAATTTGATTGTTTTCAGTGTCTTCTGGGCAGATCTGCAAAACTGTGTATGTAGCGTAGATTGTTTTTAGATGTGTGTGTATGTGTCTATATATGTAGGTGCACATACAATGAAATTAAATTGCTCAGGTGATGCTCAGAAGGGGAGGCTGGTGAAACATCTCTGCATGACCCAGTGAATGTAGCACAGAGATACTTAAACTAGCTGTGTCATTGTTCTGGAAGAGTTATAGCTGTGTCATTGTAGGGCTGGGCCTGACTGCTGAGGGTGACAACTACCCTCAGAAGTGCCCATGCTTTAGCACTAGTATTTCCTGATGGCGTTGTGAGAATGTAGCAGCTCACACTCACTGCTGTCCTTTCTGTTATCCCACTGCATGAGGCAGGCATGCCTTCAGGCACTGGTTTGTCCAAAATCCAGCAATGTTTGGGTGCTTTCAGAATTTCCTGTAAGATGTTGCCTTGATGGTACAGCTTTAACCACTTCACCTGGTTGTGCCTAGGGACACGTGTAGAGCTACCTTAGGCTTGACAGTGCTGCATTGCTCAGCAGAAGGCCTGAACGAGTTGCAGGCTGGTATTCCCCAGTCTGTCGGTGAGGTTTGATCCCCAAGACGTGCACAGAGCATGCATAATGTTACATGTGTGACTTTCTGCCCAGTGGTCAGAGTTCTCATTGAGGATGTGGGTGGCTTTTTGCTCATGTCCCTCCTTTTCCTGGTTTGCCTGCATTTTCAGTAGGCTGGCCTGGCAGCTTTCCACTTAGTGTTCAGGCTTCCGCAAATTCTTGTAGCTGGATGCCAAACTCTTCCTCTGCAGTGCTTGTGTCTCTAATATCAGCCTCTGAATTCTCTCCTAACAATTCTCTTTTGTGCTTCTGCTCCAGAGCAACTGCAAGTCATGTCTTGCAGCATCTACATCTTTCTAGAAAGTCTGTCAGTGCACTGGGAGATGCAGATAGGTCTGCTGACCGAAAAGTGGAATTTTCCCCTGGAACTTGGGAACAGAAGAAGGGACATATGCCATTTTAAGTAATAACTTGGTACAGTCTGCTATTTTAGTTGAGTGCTTTCTCATGAACATTAGTGCAAAGTACGTTACTCAAGATTTGAAGAACTTTCTCTTGCTGAAATGCAGAGGAAAGTACTTGTTGGAAAGGGTTATCAGCTTGCTTTCAGATCACTCTCACATTTTCTGCACTGCACTTAGCAGGTGCCTAGTTATGGGAAATAATTCTGCTGTCCTGCTCAGCAGTTAGCTTGGAAGTAACTCCTCCTATTTAATTATATTCCTGGAGTACATCATGTTGCAAATGATTAGCATGAAAAGTAAGATGGCCTTTGCATCCCACCAGAAAACCTGAGGATTGGCTCCTGGTGAGTGGCAAAACAGTACTCTGTTGCTAACGCTTCCCTTAGCTGGGACTGGGTAAGGCTCTTCACAGGAGCTGCTGTGCTTTGTTCCCATTCAGGCAGGGGCTGCCGTGAAGTGGGAGGACTGAAGGCTTTTGAGTGGTTTGCAAGTGGGTAAGCAAAAGCACGAGAGTGAAATGGTTATAGGGTGAAAGGCTTGAGTAGGTTGAAAATTATAACAAGGGTCTGCAGTTTTAAAGGATTCTGTGGTTTTGTTTGTTTTTTGTGTTTAAAGGAGAAGATTGCTGTTGCTAATGGTGATAAACACTAGTTTTACCAAGCTGTGTGTCCTAAGAGAGCAAAGTTGGGCTAACCACTGGGATGCCTGAGATCCAGTTCAAGCTGGCATCCACTTACCGTTAGGAAGGAAGAGTCCTAGAATAAACTCTCTCCTACTTTCATAGTAGACTACTGACTAATCGCCTATGAGGTAATATCTTGGCTGAATAACATTTTGTTTCCATTTGCTGTAGCCTGTACAATATAATGGCATGCTGGCTGTGTGCTTTCATGTATAAATAGCGCCCAAAGATTCTGAAAAGCCAGGACTTTTCCCCCCTTTATAGGAGTTACTTCTAACATTTTTCTGTTTTTAGAAGAGGGAGAAACAATTAGCCTTATCTCCAGGCAGCTCTTTTATGCATAGCTGGTGTGCTTTTGTCTCCCACTGAGTTAGCCTTGTGGCATTTTAGCTCTGCAGTGAGTCATTTTTTGTGGGCTCACTTAACTGCTGTGACTCACAGTGTTTGAGAAGGGGAAAAAGTTAAATCTCTCACTTCACTTTTGCTTTTCAGAAAAAAAAAATCTACTAGTAGATCTTTCAGATATTTGATCATTTGACTTGCATCTTTACCAAGAAAAAAGAAGAAAGAAAAAATGGTAGGAAACACTTAAGGAAAAACAAAATATGAAGGGGAGAGAAAAGAGGGTTGTTCTGAAATCCCTCTAATGTGTACTTCCAGATTTGCTGCCAGTATTTTGTAATGGGATGGTAGCCCTTTCGACCTGCAGTGTTGCAGTTAATCCTCAAGTAATTTTAAAATCAGTCTTTGTTTCCCAGTGATAGCTTTAATGTTTCCCTTCACCCTTTCTTCCTCCTGTAGCAATTCCCTAAAGTTAAGACTGTATCACATTCTTTTAATTCTTTTCTGCTGATAGCATCGAGAAACAAGCATGCTTTCTTCGTTTAGTTTGTGTGCCTGTCACTGTTTACATTTCAGCTCCTCCCCCAGTTATCCTCCAAAGAGTCATGCTAAACTCTTGACATCTTAGTATGTGACTTTTGGGGAACAACTCTAATTTACCAAAGATAAATGAATGGTTTCAGTTGTTTTCCCCTTCATGGAACTGTTCAATAAAGAAAATGGAAACGTTGACAAGACATTAAAAGGAAATGCCATGAATTTGGATTAACCTTCACTTTCTTCCCGTTTAAGAAAAAAATGTCAGGCATGGGTTAAGAAAAATGATCCCTATTTCACAATAACTCCCAGACCATGTTGGATAGCTCTCTAAGAAAGGAATGGATGCAATCATATGATTAATTTATTTTCTGGATCAAGTTTTAGTATGGCCCCAGGCGGGGCAAAGAGGATTTTTTTGGCAAGTATATCCTTGAATCCTGTGGTCTGAGTTAAAGGGACTCATGGAGAGGTATGTTTAGGCCATCTGTTCTCCATGCTCTTTGTGGGTTGTGTGGCAGAGCTGGGGATCCCAGGACAAGCCATGTGAGTATCCATTTCATCATGGACTGTGTCTCTGTGCCCCTTGAGTCTGTAATGAATTTTGCCATTTGAGGTTGTGACTGGATATTTATTTCCTTTTAATGAAGCCAAGTGATGGAGATTAGTGACTAAATAATTCCAAGCGATGAATGGGAGCAGCACGCTGGGATTAGAACACCAGCTGGTTGACGCAGATGTTTGCTTCTTGCTCAGAAGCAGTACCAATTTCCTTCTTGCTCATAATCTTACTAGCAGTACCTGTGAGTGAGGCTTATGTTACCAGGAAAGGTCCTTGGATCACAGGGGCAAGGTCTGGGCCTGTGCAACAGAGAAGAAAGATTGAGAAACGTCCTTTTGAACTGAAAGATTGAGAAACATCCTCTTGAGCTGTCAGCACTATCACCCTTGATCCTGGAGTTGGAGAAAGAGACCACAAAAAGAGTCAGACAGCAGAAGCTGAAAGAAAACCATGGCAGATTCTAACACCAGAGTTCAGAGGACAAGCAATCTATTACTGAGGCAAAGAAGTCCTCCACATCGGTTAAGTATCCATTTGCTGTTGTCTGATGGGAAACTGCAGGAAATGTGCCTGAAAATCTGTCCAGACTACTGCCTTGGATCGTTCTATGGGCCAGAGCCTTTGAGATTCATAAAGTAGTCTTCAAGTGTTCTGAGGATCTGATAGGAATGAATATTCTCCCTGGGGCAAGTCGGCAACAACTTGCTGTCATTTTGGATCTAAGACAAAAGATAAGACTCCACAATAGTTTTGTGAAGCCCAAAGTCAAAGATTCAGCAGCATGTATCAACCCTAATGTCAAAGTGTTGTCCAAAATGTAACTGACTGTTGTTGAACTTTTAGAAGAAAACTGGTGTGATCTTCTTGGATGTGTTTCTTGTCCATGAATTAAGGAAAACAGAGGACAGGAAAATTTTTGAAATAAAGTGCTGTTTATTTTTCTTAACCAAGAAAACAAAAAGAAACAAAAAAGTTTCTTTTCTTAAACAACTGTTCATCTTTTGTGTAGGGCCTTAGAATAAGAGAAATGGATCTGCTAGAGGACAGCATAATGAAGTCAAAACTAGAATAGCAAAAAAGTGGGACAGATACGTGCTTGTAGAAAATGTGACATTGTGAACAAAAAATAATCAAGGCTTGGGAGAATGTGAGAAGAGAAATTCTGTACTTACCCATGCATAAATGCTGGAACTGGATAAGCAACAAAGTCGGAATGGTTTTTTTTTATGAGTGTAATTTTAACCTGGATGTATGATCAGTACTTACAGAAGATTTTAACACATGGGGTTTCTTATAGTGTGTATGGGTGTTAAGATTATGTCCATTCCTGAACTGGAAAGTCTTCGTATTCTCAGCATTTCAACCTGCTTGCTTAACAAGTCTGCTGGTAGGAAGGCTGTTGCCACTGCTATTCTAATGTCAAGGGGCATACGTAGTAGAAGGCAATGTGAAGATCGGGAGTCATGTTCCTTGGAGTGGTGAAAGAAGGACTGTGGGTATTGCTGAAATTTGGGGAAGATTTGCACAGGTGTAATGCTTAATGAAATGGTTACACTCTGTTTAGGAAGGAACGACTGGCAGGAAAGGGTGTTATTCTCCCCCTCATTAAAAAATACTAGGTCTTTTCCAACTCACTGGCAGCTTGGAAGAAAATAATTTTGGATTCATCTGGGCCACAAGAATGAGGTGAGAGGATTGTGAAAGACTACAGAATTGCTCCGGAGAACAGAATGATGAGCCCTGTAAGTAAAAAGAAAAAAAAAATGTGTTAGTGTGGAGAACTTTGTTGTGAATGACTGTGTTGGAGGGGCCATGCTCTCAGTTCAAAAACCTCATCTGAATTTCTAAAAGCTACATGGCAATGTGCATTAAAATGTCAGTTTCTTTGCAACGCCCTGTCATCGTATGGGAGTTCTGTATTAGACCTCATCCTGACAGAGGACGTCCCCAGCCCATCACATCAGGATGTGGGCATCCTGTTTGGATAACAGGAATGATCCCCAGATAGTTTGAATTTTTTTTTTTGTTGTGTAGTTCTCCAAATAGACAGCTTAATAGAGCAGAAAACTGCTAGATGAGATAAAGGGTGACAAACAGTGAACAGAACATGTGAGTGACAGTAGTAACAAACATCTGTTAATTCTTACGACGTTGAAACACTAAGAAGTGGAAGTATGAACATCTGTTAATGCAGAAAGGTAGAAATGTGTGGTCAGTGTTTTTCTTCTGGTTTTGGCATAGAGAAGGCAGGTTATATATTCATGGGCTGTAACTGTGATGAAATACTTTGCATTTAAACTGTATCTCAGGAAGATGTTAAACTGCAGGTATTAAAATTATTATTTAGTATTATTATGATCATCATCTTTTAATCAGTAGTTCTAGAAAATTTGCAGCTGGGACTTTTAAAAGAGTTGACCAAAGAGATACTTGAGCTGTCGTTTTTTCAGTTAGTTATGGAAGCAAGACGTTTGAGAAGATTGTCAAGAAAACTGATTCTCTGTAGCAAGCTGAGTGGCGAAAATGTAGTTCGTGTGAAGCTTTGTCTGCAATCATCATCATTAGACATTTCATTTCAACTCATCACATCACTAAGGTGGTGATTCGTGTCAAATTTTGAAGTGAGCCAGTCCTGACTCTTTTTTTGCATAGATTCAGGACCTGATCCTTATTTAGTATGAGTCAGGATAATGCTGGAGCTGTCAGTGGAGCTACACAAATTTGCTTTACCTTTGAATTGGCTCCTCTGGGTCTATGACAGCGAGTGAAAAGATGATTCAGTGTTTAGAAGTCACTGACTCATCATGGTCGGACCTAACTCAGGGAGGATGTGATAAAGAGGAAGAAGGTGGGCCTGCTCACTCCTCCTGTAGGCCAACTGCAGGACGAACTCTTCTGAGCACAGACTTGCAAAGAAAGGTGCACCAGTGTGTTGCCATGGTAATTAGCTGCTGCTCTCAGGTATGGGCAATGATTAGAAGACTTTACTGGGAGAGTGTGTTTTAGACCCACATTTCTCAAGCTGTGAGGCAGGAAGCTTCTCTGAGCAACACCCACTCTTGCAGGGGGTTGTTCTCAGATGAGATGCATTCTCATTCTTCATTCATTGATGTGAGGCTAAAAGCATTGCAGTATACAGTTTTGCACTACATCTGAGCTAGCCATCATTCTAACGTTGACATTGTGTCCCTGACAAAGCCACTTAAATCTTTCAGTGTAGTGAAAAGGGGATAGTTGTAAGTGCTCTGCAAAAATATTGTAAAGATTAGTTAGACAAAACTTGTGACAGAGTATTTAAGTACTTAGCTCTCTGGTGTAGCTATAGTTCTTTTCACACATGTAGCTCTAAAAATTGTACATTGGTAGTGATTATAAAGATGAGCGATCAAGGTAAATGAAGGCACTTCCCCTGAGCCACTCAGCCAGCACACCTAGTGGCACATCCAAAAGCATAAACTACATTAAAGCTGTAAGGTAACCCATTTTCATGTTCTTTTCTATTTTGGGAGCTACTAGACAGCTGGCAGCAGTTGTGCTAAATGATATGATGCAGTTAAAGAAGCGGCTACCTGGATGACCGGTATGGATACCATTCCTCTGCAGGGCTGCAGAAGACTCATTGTCGTGCATGAGATAACAGAAATGTGTATCATGTATCCCCTGTGGAAAACAGCCAGGATTCCACTGCTAAGTATAGGCCAGGGGAGTGAACCGGACTTTGCACAGTTGCTCTGTGGTTGTGCTGAATCTGAAGATAGTACCTTTTGTGCTAAGTTAACATATAATGTAACACTTTGCTCGGGGGCTGGCGGAGGGGGGGAGGCAAAGAGGAAAATCAGTCTTTGTACTTTGCATAGATTTGACTCAAAATCAGCTTGTTAGTAGTGATCATAAGAGTTTGAGGTCTGGTTAGGAAAGGAAGTGGGGAGTTTGGAGCCTCTTGCTATAAGCCTACTGGAAAAGGAGTAGATTGCTTGCTGTTCACTGTGTCTCGGAGTGGGAGTGGCGAAGCTGCTGGCTTCACTGAGATTTATTTGGACACTGACAAGGCATAACACACAGTGAAATAAGAAATAGTAAATAAAGCAAGAGATAAGCTTATCCCACACCTGACATTACCCATCATCAGTCACAAGGAGCAATGACATTTTGCACAGTTAAATTTTGTGAGAGAGGCAGAGGGAGAGTGTGTGGCTGGTCTTCCTACATGTCTCCACCAGTAGATCAAATCCATCCTCGTTGTGGATGAAAGATTCCTTCCTTTTTGCCAGAGGTAGTGTTTTCAATGTTCTGTTATTTCTGGTGAGTAGCGAATTGAATCTGCTGTCATGACATGAAAGCAAATACGTTGTGCTTTGTTCCACTGCCTGTGAGACTATGGAAAAGTGGCTGAGCAGTAAGTGGATACAGTGAGATACACGGTTTACTTTTTTTACCCTTTGAATTCAGTGTCTTAAACCATCACCTGATGAAGGGGTCACAGACTGATAGCTCTAACTGCAGAACTCCTTCCTTTTATTTTATTTTTGCAGACAATTTACTTGGACGATGATGTCTCTTCCTTTGTGCAGATCAGAGGTTCTGTTCCACTGTTTTGGGAGCAACCGGGGCTTCAGGTAAACAAATAATCAAAAAACCTACCTTGCTTATCTCGCTTGCTAGTTATAATTTAGAAGTTACGTAAAGTTTTATTGTTTTTTTTTAAATGAGCTGCAAAGCTGAGCTCTTTCATTTTAGGTTTACCTTGTAGGAAGTTTTGCATGTTTAGATAAACAGAACTAAACCAGGCAAAAGGCTGTAGTTAACTGAAGTTTAACATCTTCATGTGTTCATGTGCCTCTACAGGAACTATTAGTAAGGGACTGTGTCCTAATGTCCGAAGCTGGAGCTTACAGCAGTATCTTCATGACATTTTTTATTTGATTTGGAACAATATTTCCTTCTGAAATGCTCAGTTGGCTTCATAATATTGCTCTCCACAATAAAACTGGAGTACACAGGAATACCAGGAGCTCTACAGGAGCATGTTACCTTCAAACCAAGTATAGTGTCCGGATAGTGTGTTTGCTGTATTTCAGTCAAATGGGTGATGATGATCTAATCTGATCTGCAAGGCAGAGATGTAGGGTTTCATCAGGAGATTATTGCATCAAGCCTAGCAGGCTATGTATGGTCTGTGACTTATAGTTTATATACAGTTACAAGCTCAAATAAGAATCATCCTAGCACTCTTTGCATTCTCTGAACAGAGGGATAAGCAACTGGAATCAGTATGCACATATATGCATGTATATTAGTAAAGAGGATATGTAATATAACTGTTCTTTTAGATTCTACTGGATATAGTGCAAAAGGAAGATCAGTGGTGGTGTATGTTAGCACCATCCAGTGCAATACTTGCTTCTTTTTATAAAGTGGGTCTTCTTGTATGGTTGAGCATACGTCCCGCCCATGGTGTAGCTGTATCCAGCACTGTTGTTCCATGTGTTATGAAGCCATAGAGCTTTTCCCCAAATATTTTTGGCTGGTGGGTAGCATCTCTAGTTAAATGGAATTTTCAACTTTAATAGGGACACAGTCTTCTTTTTTGCCTAATCTGGATTAGATTATGCAGCTTTCATTTATATTGGTGAATACTCATAACTCTTACTCCTTGCATGAGAGTGTGCTGGCACTGGTGTTAGAAAGAATTGCAGAGAACAACCTCATGAAAAACAGAGGAAGATGATGAAGTACAGGAAACAATGCATGATCCTATAAATAATTAGTAGTGTAGTTTTTGGAGAGAAAAGAAGCCCTCTGCATACTGTAATAACAGTAGCTAGCATTCAAAAGGAGGTTGAGGCTACTGTTGTTGATATCCATATTGAAAGTCCTATTAGACTGATGGCACAGGTTTTAATCCTTCATATTTTGAAAGGACTTTGCTGATGCTTTTTAGTTACTGTAAATAATGCAAGAAGAAAGAACTCAGGACATGCAACCCATGGAACTGGCATAGCTGCAGCCTTTTCTGCTGAGGGAAGGGCAGGAAGAATGCTGGGCACACAGCATACTCATGTGAGGCAGTGTGGGGTATTTGCTAGAGGAAGCTGGCAAAGGGATGTGGTTTGTTTGGCCTTAAAAAGATGTGTAGGTATCCCTTTGCTTAATGGTAATCATATTTTCACTTGTAATTGTAAATGTTGTTTTCTAATAAAAGCTTTGGCTTTTGTATTAAGGATATTGTGTGTGGGTGTGTGTAGAGTCTGTTAGAGGTGTCTGGTGCTGTTAAAAGAGACTATTTTCTCTGAAGGAAAAAGGGAGACACCTAGTGATTTAGGACTGTAGCAATTTAAGAAGTTATTTCTCTCTTTCATCTCTTTACAATATTTTATTTTAGGTCGGTTCTCATCATCTGAGGCTTAACAGAGGTCTGGAAGCTAATGCTCCTGCCTTTGACAGGTAAGCTTCATTCCAGTTCGGCAGTAACACAGCAGCCTGGCATTTAACCAAGATTCCACAGCTTTCTGCCTTCCTAGTAAATCCTGAGACATGTGAAACATCTCTCAGATGATGTAACCAGTCCCGCAGGTGTTGCAGGATTATTAAGTGGGTTTACTTTATTTATGCACTTATTTTTGTGCATTTTCCTTTCTGTTTTCAATGGTAATTGAATTAATTTGGTCTCCTGACTTGTTTCTGTAAAAGCTAAAAAATACTGAGTGGTATGCAGAAGGAAGGTCTGTGTAACCCTCTGTGAGCCAACAAATGTGAATTGACACTTAAGGTACACAGAACATGTGTTCTTTACCACTGTAACCCAGGTAATTAAAAAGTAAACACTGATTCCTCTCCAATCTGGATTTGTTTTTCTCCTTATTGTTTTATTGCTATACAGAAATAAGTATCTTATTGTATGATCAGTGTTGTGTGATGCTGTCATGCTGATGCTTTTCTGCTTTCCCCAAAGACTGGCTTGTAAACGTTTTTAAACCGTTAATACCCTACTTGTCGACTGGAAACTGTAAAAAAAAGCCATACATTATCTTGGTTCCTTTGACTGTCTGACTGTGAAGTGCTGTGCTTTAAGGGCAAACTCCCAGGAACATCAGTGGGAACATTGCCTGAAAAGGACATGAAGGATTTGGCCTGTGGGAGATTTTCAACTTGTAAAATGCCAGATCATGTGATTAATTTCTGTTTTTATTTGGTTTGGCAAATCAGAGTTTATCTTGATTTTGGGTAAAGCCTGTTAATTCCTTGATTTCATTTGCTGCATTTGTTAGCAAGCATGACATTAGTGACTGCTAATAGTTTTGCAGCACTGAAGACCCCAAACAGGGATTAGAATCTAAAGGGACTATGCACCGTAGCAGTCCCTGCTCTGAAGGGTGTTAGCCTAACTTCACCAAGCTTTTTAAGGCTCTTAAATCCTACTGAATTCAAATGCCTTTGAGACTCATGGTCTTGTGGTTGTCTGGTGCCATGATTATTTGCCCTGCCAGTGCCCCTGAAGCTCCATCTTAGAGGTTTGCGTTCCACAGCAGAGATAATTTATGTAAGATGAAAACAATAACTTATTTGGCATCCTCTTCTGCTGCCCAAGAAATTGAGAGTACCTCAGCAAGGAACAAGTGCATAAGATGATTTAGCTCAGAGAATCTTTTCTTTCTGACCCTGATACAATGGGTGAATAGCTTTCTTGTAAGAAACATGTACATGAGGATCAACTTGCACTGTTCCTTCTTTTCTATGTGCAAAGTAAAGCCTTTAGGTTTAATGAAGTTGGGGATCTCTGTGTACAGATCTGCAAAAGATAGTCCTTTGAAAATGGGCAAGGAAGAAATGACTGCTTATGTGGAAAAACACACTGAAACTTAACAACCTTTTACAGCTTTCCTGAGAGTGTTAGAGTGGGTTTAGCCTGTTACATTTTCCCATCTGATAGGTTAATGCGTTGAGAAGGCACTGTGAGAAGTGAATGGTAATCTTGTTAGTGGATCTCTTTCATCCCCCCTCTCTGAGAAATCCTCAGAGAGCTCTGTTTACAGTGCTCCAGCGGATGACCTGAGCTTCAGCAGTTTTATTGTAAGGAAGTAACATTGGCGGAGAAGTCGGATCTTGATGCTGGGATCAGAGGGGTGCAAATGTATGGGGAAAGCTGGCGTACAGAGAACTGGTTGCAGAATCAGGAACATAAATAGCGCCAGAAAATGTATTTAGCCATATTTCTTGAAGACCATGCTGACAACTTTTTCTTTCTTTTCTCCCCTTCCATCATTTACTGCATGGCTTATTTCTGGTTATAGGGTTTAAAGGTGCATGCCTGAAGATGTGCGCTTACTGTTTTTCTGACACTTTGCCATTGCTTGTTGCTTTGCAGCGTGTAGTAGCTTTTCATTTGTGCGAGTGTTTATTTTATTCTTCTTGTCTATTTCTATCCAGCTTCCTCTCAAGTACTGCTACAGTGTTGTTAGTATGTGATGGAAGATGGCTTTAAGATCTATTTGTTTCTTGATGAGCCAGCCCAGCTCCTGTAGCACACGCATGACAACTTGAAAAAAATTTATTGAGGGGAGAATGGGTTTCTCTGCGTTGGGCTAAAAGCTCTTGACTTGAGAGTCCCTAAATGTCAGACTTTGAGAAGTTGGGGATATATGTCAACCCCACCCCCCCCCCGCTTTATACTTGTCCCATTTTGTGTTTCTTCCTGAAGAATCTGGGCCAGGTCACTTGGCTAAAAGAACCTTTGCTCTGATCCAGTGTGGCAGTTCTTAATGATTACTAACCTCCCTGCTTCATTTAATTAAGGTGAGAGTGAATGTCTCAATGTTGCTGTAGCTCAGAGCTGTTTGAACCCTGTCACCTATGACACGTGTCTGTGCGTGTGTGTATGTGCCTCTCTGGCCTTGGCACTGGAGTCCTAGGCCCCATTGCTGCTGCTGACTCTTTGTAGGCCTAGCCCTGCAAGATGCTGGGCAATTGCTGTTGAAGTGTAATATGTCTTCCTCTCTTGGTGTCTTTCTTATGTAATTCCCAGGCTGACAGCCACGAGGTGGGTGCGTGCAAAGGGCAGTATCAAAGCTAACAGTGACATAAAAGTTCTGTGGCCTGTTCCCTAAGATGCTTCTTTCTTGAAGTTCAGTACAAAATACTGTGTCTGTTAATTATATGCTTTCACCATATGTGCTTTAAAAATTGATGGTAAGGAAACTGAGGAAGATGTCTGTAGCTACAATGGCTGAAACTTTCTGCTGGATGGAACAACCAGTGACCCCTACTTCTGTGTTTTGAAAAAGGTAGTAGTCAACATAACATGGTTTTGTTTAGTACCTATTATGGTTACTTTTGCTGTAGGCATATGATGCTTCTGAAAGAGCAGTATGGAAAACAAGTGATCGTTAACCTATTGGGAAGCAGAGGAGGGGAGGAGGTGCTCAACAGAGCTTTTAAGGTAAAAGAAATTTTTTTTTTTAAACTGCTGATTTCCCCTGACCCTCCATGTTCTTCTGTTTCCCTTGTGGCCCAGTAAGTGATGAATAGTATATCTAAAGAAACTATGTTATCTCTTTGCTAGGTGTTACGTACTGAGAGAATGTTGCTTCATAGTCTCATGGATTAATTTCCAGCACTGCCTTCCTGCTTATTTCTTCACACATTTATGCACATTCTCTTTAACCAGACTTTAAAAAAATTGCTCTAATTCTCGTAAGAGTAGTTCACATTTGCAAAAGTGAATTGTGGTCAGCTTTGTCATAGTATGTAGTCACTTATGCAGTAGTCAGGTGCCTCATGGGATTGCCAGAACTGCTTGGGGACCAGGCCCTCGCCCTGGCTCACTGAGCATAAGCAAGCTGTCTTGCTCTGGTTGTAATGGGAAATAGCTATCTTGCGCTGATTATGGTGGCAGTTGGCTGCTTGAGCACCAGGTGACAGTCTGGTATATGAAGAGAGAGGTTTTCCTGGCCCCTAAATGTCCCTAGGCACAACTAATACCTGAAACATCTGGGTCATGCTTTCAGGATGTCAGGCACTGTAGAGTTAAAGCTACGCTGAGTTCCGCTGCGGTATGCTCATTGCCAGATTTTTAAAACTAATGTGTACTTGAAGCCGCAGATTGACACTGAGTGGCATTTGTAGCTGTGCGTAGCCACCTCAGTCTGCCTCTGAAGTGCCTGTTGCTTTAGAAATCCGATATAGATACTTTGGACTGTATCTTCCTAAGAATAATATGAAGAATGGTGTAAGTACACACTTGTAGTAAGTGTTACGTGTTTATCATTAGTTAAGAATGATACAACAGTTCTGAGTTCAAATGTTTACTGTGTGAAACTAACTACATTTCTCATTTTACTTAAATAATAGTTCCTGATTGGTTTCCCTCTCTGTCGGAATAATATACTCAAGACAAGAAGTGTCTTGAGTTTTTTGACAGTTTTTCTGTGTGACCGTTTTCCTCCTCCAAAAGAGCTGGGGAGGAATATCAGCTTCCTGAGTGGAAAGTGACAAAGTGAAGGTCTCCCCCTGTACAGAATATGGCCAAAGAAAGTGATTATGACTAAAGTGTGCAAGGCAATGAGGAAGGTACAGAAGTGAAGTCTGGTCCTAGCTTCTGTTTTCAGCTTCTTACTGAATTTCTGCATGACACAGATAAGCCTCTATAGTCTCTTGATTTGCTTATCTTTAAAATAGTTTTTATTGTTTATTTTGAAAAAAAATGGAAATTTAGGGGTAAGAAATGATCACTTGAAAAATGCTCACAGAATTTATGAGGATACAAATCTGACTTTTCTGGTTAATTGAATACTGATATTTTATGAAACACATTCTTGAAGACAGTGTTCTGGCCAGTATTGTACAAACAGAGATTAAGTCAGAAACAGAGCATCTCTAGAATAAAGACCTTGCATTCATTCATTTATTTTAAACAAATGTATGTTTTAATTGTTAAGCTTTATTGACGTTTAAAAGTAAATAAATTACGAAAGCACTGTGTGTGCTAAAGGAATTTAGACTGACAGCACTGGAAACTAGAGTTTTGTACCCATTCAGAATAACCACCACTTGGTGTTTTCTTACCTTTCTGTTTTAATAATGGATGTTTGGAAAGAATATATAGTTAATTTTTACTATGATGATTTTAAAGGGCTTGAATTAAAAATAAAGTAATTCATAGGGGAATTATTAGGAATGAAAACTTTTCTCCTTTTCTGTCATCAGTTTATTTCTTTGTTTCTCTGTCTTCCTTTGATTGTTTTGTTTCTTCTTCTCCAAACCCTTGCTGCAAGCTTAGTAATTCTTATCAGAGTTGGTTCAAAATTTTCCTATAATTACTGCTGCTGGGTTTGCTTAATCAGAATGTCTCTGCTACTGTTCGTTTATGCAACAGGAACAAGTGAAAAATTGTAAATGACCAACTTACCTTCAGCTATTGCCTGAATTGGCTATTACCAGACCAAAAATCAATACTGTTCCCACTAATGCTGTTTGTCTCATAAGCATCCCCTATAACAGATGTAATTGTGCTTACAGTAAAAGCAATGTTGTAGTGTAGAGTTGTGAATACTCTGACAATGATTTACGCTGAGGCAGTGGGTAAATGTCATGAAGTGCATTATTAGTGCCAGCAGCTGTAAAGGCAAGTTGAGGTGTCAACAACAGAGAAGCAGATACCAAGTGTTTTGGCTTTTGTAACAGTGTAATGAAATATATTTTGCACGCCTCTCTCCAAACACTGTGCAACACCTTTAAATTTGTTCCTGCGGGGAAGGCTTAATGGCTTACCTGATACAATTATACTGGTGTAATTGCTGCATGTACCTTTTTAATGTACATCAGAATTGTTTTGTTCAGTTTGTGTCACAGTCTAAGTAGAGAACAGCATCCTTCTCTTGAGATGAGAATGTTCACGAGGGAAGAGAATAGGCAAAGGCTTGCATGGTTATAGTTAATGTGGCAGTTCTCTCTGGCTTTGTCCAGAAGAGCAGGATGTATTATTGTCGTATCTGTTACAGATACCTTAATGAAATTTGTGATGATTATGGAAATGCGTGTGAGGTCATGGAAATTGGAGATGAAATAATGAGGCTATTTGTGCCTCTTCTTTCACTTTTGTGGTTTACCACAAACATTTTGTAATATGTTTCCTGGGACATCATTTCTTTCTTACTTCCTTCTCACGCAATCTCTTCCTAAAGTTAAGGCCACATTTTCCAATGTCTTCGCACTTCAGGAATGGTTAGAAAATACACCCATGCACTGTTGTTATCCTCCTGTACCTTAAGCAGCTCCAGACACCCTTCCCACCAGGGTCCCTGTCCTGAGCCTGCCCAGAGCATCACTGTTGCTGTACACCCTCGTGCACAGAGGTAGCAGCCCACTGCTGAAGGGCTGCTGCTAGCCAAGGCGCAGACAGCAGCGATTCTGAGGTATACTTGGCAGTTACAGTTTGAGTTCCCCTGCAGAAAAATTTGGGTCTAATGCGCCAGTTTACTTTTGGAAAGAAAACATATAGGGAACTTCAGTTGCTTTTTTCATGTCTGGCCTTTCAAAATCCCTGTGAACTCCTCAATATTAAAAATGTGATAAACAGTCAAGGTTTAGTAATGATAAAAGCACGCTGGTATCAGTCCTTACACTGTAGCGTGAGCAGGATTTGTCTTCCTTCATTCTCTAAACAGAAACTGCTATGGGCCTCTTCCCATGCGGCAGACACTCCCATGATAAACTTTGACTACCACCAATTTGCAAAAGGTGGGAAAACTGAGAAACTGGAAAATTTACTGAGGCCTCAGCTGGAGTTGCACTGGGAAGACTTTGGAATATTCACAAAGGGCGAGAATGTAAGTCCACGGTGAGTGTCCCTGCCCCTCTGTCCCAGCATAGCCAGGTACCATCTGCCCTGGCCTGCCCAGGTTTCTTGCTGTGTTTGCACCATAAGCATAAATGACCATTTTGAAATACAGTTTTGAGACAAAGTGTAATCTTGGTGCTAAACATTATTTGGCTTAACTAGATCTGGATTGTTTGGAATCTGGAAAATTAGCAGTGCATGGATTTGCTAATATGGTGTTGCAGTGTTGTAATCAATTAGACGTGTTAATGGAATATGTTATGCACAATATGCTTGCACTGTCACAATGTGGGTGGGTACATTCAGGCTGAGCATTTTATGATCTTGTTCGATCAACTCATGATTAGATGTTATTTTAATGTATACCTTTTTTCCCTCCTTCCCCTTGTGTTTGGTTACCAAAGTCTGCAGACAGGTACTTTTCGAATGAATTGTTTGGACTGCCTGGATCGTACTAATAGCGTACAGTCCTTCATTGCACTGGAGGTGAGTTTGTCAGAGGACCTTTCGTGGATGCCTGTACTGTGTACATTGTCTGTTCCGTGGGAAAGACAGGAAAGAGAGCGTAAGCCTCAGTGATAGAAGTCTGTCTTGCCAGCTCTGTGATACAGAATGGTACGGGCTAGAATACTTAAACTGAGGACAAAAAGCAAAAATACATTTAAGAACAATGATGATGTTTCTTCTCCTTCTGTACCTAATCCAGGTCCTGCTTGCTCAATTAGAGAGCCTTGGGTTGAACTCTAAATCTGTAATTGAGCGCTTTGTGGAATCATACAAAGCAATGTGGACTGTCAACGGTCATAATCTGAGCAGAGTATTTACTGGCAGTCGTGCCCTCGAGGGGAAGCACAAGGTAAAGAAAAATGGCAAAATTGTTTATTCACAAGTAAAGGAAGATGACTGATTTGCTCTTCAGTGTCACTTGCACTGATGATTCCTGTCTGATGTAGGTTGGGAAACTCAAGGATGGCGCCCGCTCAGTGTCTCGCACCATTCAGTCAAATTTTTTTGATGCAGTAAAGCAGGAAGCCATCAAGTTGCTGCTCATGGGTGACTTCTTCAGTGAGGAATATGCAGACAAAGCCAAGATGCTCATGGACAACACTGCCCTGCTAGGTAAGGCCAATGTAAACCCTTCACTTTTGTGTCTGTTTTTAGCTGTCAGAGATAAGCAATTGCACCCTTTTGGAAAAATCAATAAACAAGCTACTTCTGCACAAATCTATTGTTTAAAATACGGCTTTCAAGTGACCGTAGCACAACCCTGTGCGTTTTAATTCCACTGTTCCTGTTTCTTATATTTTGTTTTGGACTTCTGAGTATGTTTGTCTGCTGTTTGATGATGATCTCATCTGACAGTTCAGAGGAGTTGGACCAGAGGGAAAGATCTGAGGACTGTATTCCTGGTCTCATCCGGTCTGAGTTGGTCTTGAGGAATTCTCTTGAGCTCAGATTTTTTATCTTCTTATTTTGGCCTGTGGTTTGTACATGCTTTTAGCCATTTGGATCTTCGTTCATTCCCTGCTTTACTCCAGGGCCCTGATAGTCCGCAACATATACACATTGTTTGCACGTATCTAGAGTAAACCAATTTAGCTCTCTCTTCTGAAGAAACTTGTGTGCAAAATACAGCATAATTGCACCCACAAGCAGTTATCAGGTGGTCGGTTTGCTCCAGAGGACTACTGGATTTTAATAGGATAGTCATGAACCATTCAGGACCACTGAAATCCTGGGGCCATTCCGTGATGTGGACCACAAGGACAGTGTAGATAGCTTCTCTGCGCCTGACTGCCAATGCAAATCAGGTAGTTGAAGATTGAAGTTACCTCAGTTACTTGCACAAAAATTTTCTGCTGCTAGTTTTCTATACTCATCAAAAAGAAATGAACATAGCAGTTTCCTGTGAGGAGTTCTGACCAGGCTAGAGAGCCACGACAGTGCTAGTTTTGGACTGATGTGAGACTCTGTGCTGCTCTCCACCTTTCCCCCCCACACTCTAAGCTTCTTAGGGCTTTATTTTAAGTCATCACTTGTGAGATGCTGGATTGCTGCAGGCTAAACTGAAGATTTAAGGAAGGAAAAAATAATTTGTTTGGTTATTACTTGAAGAAGTGCTTGAAAACATAGGCTAAAAGTGAGTGACCAGCCCTTCGCAAGCTTTCAAAGAATGCCTGATATCTGGAAGATAAATTGCCGACGTCAGCCCCAGTTAACTTGTAGTTATTGGCATTGCCATTGGAGTTGTTCCTTAGCTTTTGTGTTGTTGCTGCTGGGGTAGTTTAATTATTTCGCAGTGACTGTGTCACTGCTGTCTGTATGCTTTCTATCCTTTTACAGCACATTCTTCTTTTACACACCCTCTTTCTCTCTCCCCTCTTCTGTCAGTAACTCCAAGTATTTTGAAGGCCATGTCAGAGCGTCAGTTTGAATTCACAAGTTTCAAGCGTGTCCGTGTTGCCACGGGGACCTGGAACGTGAACGGAGGGAAGCAGTTTCGAAGCAACATCCTCGGTACCAGTGAATTGACAGACTGGCTGCTGGATTCTCCCAAGCTCTCTGGAGTTTCTGAATTTCAGGGTAAGACTTCACAGTCAAAATGTGTAAGCAGTATTTGCTGGCATCTCTAGGGACAGCGAGTCGGGACACAAGATTTGACCAGCTGTTCCTTCAAAGGCATTGCATCTTGGAGGGCATTTTCTGTCAGTTCTCAGGGGTGTATTCAGCCCCATGTAGACTTGCACTGCCTCTCCTCAGCAGTGTGATGGTGCGTGAACGGCTCCTGACGATCAGAGCAATTCGTTGGTCTATGCCAGATTGACCCTGTTTTGAACCTTCAGCAGGTCAAATTCAGCGGTCTCTTTCATGCCGTCATGGGGGATGTCTATGCCTATTCTGCATCCCATATTTTGTTTTCTTCTTCAATATCTCCATCCTTTGTTCTTCATTGTGAATGGGAACTCCATGTTTAGGTACCCTCAGAATGTCTGCTTGGTCTTTATCTGGAGCTAAATTTATCTGCACAATCTGAGTTCTGAGATTATCTGGAAATGTTACTATCAAAACCTTCAGACAAAAAGAGTTATATGATTACATTTGTTGAAGGCAATTTTCTTTCTTTATAGAGTCATAGAATAGTTTGGGCTGGAAGAGACTTTAAAGGTCATCTAGTCCAACCCTCAACCCGCCCCACCCCCGCCCCCCCTCCAGTGAGGAGGGATATCTTCAACTTGGTCAGGTTGCTCAGAGCCCCATCCAACCTGACCTTGAATGTTTCCAGGGAGGGGGCATCTACCACCTCTCTGGGCAACCTGTGGCAGTGTTTCACCACCCTCATTGTAAAAAAATTTCTTCCTTATATCTAGCCTAAATCTACCCTCTTTCAGTTTAAAACCATTACCATTTGTCCTGTCACTGCAGGCCCATGTAAAAATCCCTCTTCAGCTTTCTTGTAGGCCCACTTCGGGTACTGGAAGGCTGCAATAAGGTCTCCCCGGAGCCTTCTCTTCTCCAGGCTGAAAAGCCCCAACTCTCTCAGCCTTTCCTCACAGGAGAGGTGTTCCAGCCCTCTGATCATTTTTGTGGCCTCCTCTGGACCTGTTCCAACAGGTCCAGATCTGTCCTGTGCTGAGGGCTCCACAGCTGAATGCAGGACTCCAGGTGGGGTCTCACGACAGCGGAGCAGAGTGGCAGAATCACCTCCCTCAACCTGCTGGCCATGCTGCTTTTGATGCAGCCCAGGATATGGTTGACTCTCTGGGCTGAGAGCGCATGCTGCTGGGTCATGCCCACTTTTTCATCCACCAGTACACCCAAGTCCTTCTTGGCAGGGCTGCTCTCAATCCCTTCATCCCCAAGCCTGTATTGATTGCGGGGTTTGCCCCGACCAGGTATAGGACCCTGCATTTGGCCTTTCTGAGTCTCATGAGGTTCATGTGGTTCACACCTCATGAGGTTCTTTAGCAGTATAGAAAGCTCTTGTGCTTGTGTATTGCTTAAATTGGCTCTCAATTTCTTATTTACAGAACAAGGACAGGTATTGTAATTATTTACAGATTTTATTAAGGAAAATTAATAGTGAATGTTCTGTCATATAAGAATAGTGGTTGCAAAATGGTGACGAAACCTGTGCTTTTGTTGTTACAGTGGAACATTTAGCTTCCTGCAGGCGTCACAGGGATAATCCCATGCCTAACCTTCAAGCTTAGGAACTCATTCATCAAATCCTTGGCTACTTACACGAGCTGTGTCGTTTGAACCCTTAGTGCTTGAGTGCATGGATATGTGATCAGGAGCAGAAAACTGTACTCTGAACAGCTTGGGTGGGTGATTGGTCCAGTCTGTTTCAGAAACAGTTTAGATGTGTTAGCACATGACTGTGCCCATGATATAAAAACTTGTGGAGACCCTATCATGTGCTAGCCTTGCCAAGCCTTCCCCTGAGAGAACCGGAGGAGCAGGACTAAAAGGCACAGGGAGCCATAACATAATAGGTCTAAGCAGCTTCTGAAAGGGAGCTGAGTTACATGAATGGGCAGAGCTCAGGTATGACGATGCACATGTCTGTGTTGGTGGTAGTGTCAGTGCAGTGACTACACAAATGGGTAGGTATTCACAGGCAAATATCCAAAATTATTAATGGGAATACACATATGACAGTGCCTGCCATGTTAAGACAGTAAAGGAGGCTAGCTGTCATGTGCTTAGTTTCACCCTTGTGTCTGCAGAGAGTTGCTGCATGTTTTACTTTCCGTTCTTATTTTCTGAGGTAGGTAGGTCTGATTTAGGTTCCTATGGTTGTCTACCGTTTAGGTCTTCATGTCGAATGAAGTTACTGTTACCTTGGGTGTATGACAATTTAAAAAAAAAAAAAATCCCTTAAGGCAATAGACAGACCTGATGGGTCAACAGATATGCTTCACGCTATTATATGAGAGCATTTGATCTTTGGTGTTTTACCAGGGTGATATCCACAGCCTGGGCCAGGAAAGGGAGAGTCACTGTGCGCTAGAGTGACCTAACCTAACCTTAAGTGTGGGTGGTCTAAGAAGAACTCAGAAGAAAGAAAATAAGAAGAAACTTCAAAGGCTTCCTTAAGCTGGTAGATCAATTTACTAAAGGCATTGAGAGGGAAGGGACATACTGGTGTGTGCACAGTAAGTTCAGTTACATAGGAATCAGTGTCAAAAAAGAAAAGAAAAAGCATGTTGGGTAAAATGACAAGTGAGTGAAAGATGGTGGGTAGTGAGATGTTGTGGCTTTAGTGATGAGTGGGGTGAGGGAGAGAGAACATTGAATATTTTCTCATATTAACATTGCTACAATATAATGCTGTGTTCTGAACTGCTTCCTGCAAGAGAGATGAAGACCAACTGGTGGGAGAAAAGCAGGAAAAAATTTCAGAGGAACTGCAGGGGTTGTTTTGTGAAATTAGATTAAAGAAGCTATGAATATGTATAGCTTGGCAGGGGATACACAAGATAGAACTACAGGAATGATCTTTGACAGAAATTAGAAAACAAGTTGTTAGAAGAAACAATGAAATAGTAACTCTTGTATGACTTTCCCTTCATACCAACAGATGATGAGAGCTGCCCTCCTGACATATTTGCAGTGGGATTTGAAGAGATGGTTGAACTAAGTGCAGGGAATATTGTGAATGCCAGGTAGGTTAACAAAAAAAACCAAAATAACAAATAACCCCTCCAAAACCTCAAAAAAAAAAAAAAAAAAAAAAGAGAAAATTAAAAAGAGCACCCCCTTCTCCAAAGGAGCCAGCCAAACAAAAGCTTCCAGAGTTGTGCTTTGTATGCTCAGGTGAATTGAATGCTTCCTTCCAAATCTGTTGCTTGTAATAATAGCTGAAAATATGTTTGCCATTAATAAACGGCACTAGGACAGTGTTGAAAGTGCTGTTTCTCTGTGAACTTCTGTACAGTAGGATACACTGTGTTCTCCAAGTCTCTTAAGTCTTTGTGTTGGCAGAGAAGGATTCTGATGGTTGACATTGATTTAATGCTTGTCTTTAAACCCCGGTCTGATGCTGGAAAAATGTGCTTAGTGACTGCAAACGTAATGGGCGTTCATGTGGGAATTCTAAAATGAACGAAATATCTCTGTGGCTAATTTTGTTTGTGAAAATTATGGCTAGAGATGAAGTTAGAGGCAAAGCGTGAGTTTGGCATGTCAGCACGTACAATAGGCTGTTGTGTATACTGGTCCTTTTGAATCTGAATCGGGATGGAACCCCAAAGATGATATTTCCAACACTAATTCATCAGGCTGACTAGTTAATTGTCTGTTTTGGGAATGACAAGTTACAGCAGTGCTTAGCATGGCAGTGTATCTGCATATATCAGTTGACTTTGGAGATAAGTCTACAGAGTCGAAGGTATATGCACCCACCCACAAACCTTCATCTAAGAACAGCCAACAGCTGTGGGTAGCCAGTCATCTCCCAGTCAGAGAAGATCCAGAGACGATTTCTTCACTGTGAGTACAAGAAATCTTACAAGTCACAAGACTGACATGGGTTTTTGTTTTTATGGTTATGATTACTACAGTCAGCTTCCAGTTGTCCCCAGTGAATGAGGGCATCAAACATCATGTGAACATGGATCTTTCTAAGCATAGTAGACAAAATCTCTTTCATGTCCAGAAGCAGGATAACTGTATTTGTGCACTGTGCCTGGGCTCACTGACGCTGCTCACTCTGGGCTGTTCACAAGGAGGTGTTACCTGTCTCTGCCATGCCTCCTACAGCATTTCCAGTTCTACAGCCTAATGGGATGTCTGTAAACCCAAGGCACAGTTAATCTGCTCATTTTATTGACTGTATGTGGTTTGTTTTGATTCCATTAAATGATTTTATGTTTGTTCCAGCACAACGAATAGGAAAATGTGGGGAGAGCAGCTTCAAAAAGCTATTTCCAGGACTCATCGCTACATTCAGCTGACATCAGCACAGCTTGTTGGTGTTTGTCTTTTCATCTTTGTACGACCCTATCATGTCCCATTCATCAGGTAAAAAAACCCCAGCCAAAAACAAAACAAAAAAAGCCTCCAACCTGTGTCTTCAGTAACATCTGCTTTCAGAGCATGGCCAGAGAGGGTGGGAGTGATTTTTTCAGCTTGGTGGGAATCATGCAAACCTGGATTCCAGTCCCTGCGCAGAGTGGGAGAGACATGTTGCCAGGCAGCGGTAGTCTGGGATCCACCCTCCTGGGTAGCACAAGGGCCAGGCAGCCCCAATATCTTCCTCCAGTTCAGCTGAGAACCTGGGCATGCTCCAGGTGGGCAGTCAAGGTGTAGCACCTTGTTTGGGTGCTCTTTCTGGGAAAGGAATGACCTGAACTAATAAGTCCAAGAGTGTTTGGAGCACCCAGTGAAGGCAAGTGCTTTCCTCTGCCTGAAGGGTGAGTTTTACCTTCTAACCCTCTCCTTAATGTTTCCATATGGAAACAGGACTGGTTCGGGCCTGAAAAGAACAGTGGAAGAGGTGGAAGGGGAAGTGGGAGAAAGAGAGGTAATTTTGTCCCCTGGTATTTTATAGAATTGAGAGCTATAAGGGCCCATGAAGTGTTTGTATCTCCCAGATGTCACAAGAATCAAAACTATGTGGCTAGTCAGGAGGGTGCAGAGCTGTGTGCCCTCAGCTTACTAGCACTGATGTCCCTGGAGTCTAACCAAACTCCTCTTGCCCCTAGAAGATTCTCATTTTTGTTAAAGAGGAAAGGTAAGAGTATCTAGCCACAGGGATTTATGCATTAAAATGCATTTGACATGAGCAGGAATTATGCAGGCTAAGTGTGAATGGGTAGGAAATGGGTAATTAGCCCAAACTGTATTTGGGCATCCTTCTGTCCTTAAAGTCTAGAGTGATCCAGACAATGCCCTCTACTCCAGGTTAGGGGCACTGATTGGCCATTGCATTTCGTGATTAAAATATCAGAGGCTGCCTCTTTCTTCCTCTGGTCTCATATCTGCTGAGAAGATGAGTGCAGACCTTGTGCAACCTCAAGCGCTGTAGGCTAGTCAGAGTAGTGCAATCCAGGTAACCCTGATCTTCTTGTATTGCTGCCTTCCCAGTGATCTTTCTTCAACATGATTTTTAAAAAATTATGTACGAAGCGTCCAGAAGAGAAGTGTTTCTTTCAGTTTTTGACTTTTCAGCTGGCTTACAAGAAATTTGAATAATCCAGCAGGAAGAGCATGGATCAGAAGCAGAACAGCACAGTGGTTCTGCTGCAGCTGTCAGACTGCTAGGAATTGGATGTAGCCATTTGACACTCATGAGCAAAAAGGGAAGAGTTTGATTTTAGTGGCCAAGTTTCATCATTTAATACTAATGTGCTGCTACATTGTGTGAGCGTAGTCAAACCTAACCTGTAGGCTTATATGGTTTTTCCTTGTCTAGAAAAGCAAAACAAAAATGATCAGAAGTGCAAAAAAAGTTTTCTGTGCTTACAGAGATTGGAGAGATTAGGGCAGAAGTTAGAAAACGGAAAAACAAAACAAGAGATTAGCTGAAGCTTATACAGCAGTGAAAGGATTGATGAAATACAAGCAGTTGAATGTACAGTGGGTTATCTCAACATAACCTTTGCCATGAATGCAAGTCAGAGAAATATCAGTGAGCAGTTGGGTAGGCAGGCAGCAGAAAGGGAGAACTCCAAAGAGTGAAAAGACTGAACACGTGCTTCTTTTGGAATGCTTGAAACTGTCTTTTTGTACAAAACGTTGATGGTCTGCTTTTGCCTCCGTGAGGGTGTCTTTTCTGGAGGTTTTCTGGAATCAGGAAAAGAGAGGAAAATAAAGAGGGGAAAAACTGATAGAAAAGCTGGAGGTGGGGAAAAGAGCGGAAAATGAAGAGGAGGGGAAAAAGAGAGCCTGTAATCTTGCGTCATTGAGATCATGAATGCTTGACAATAACTCAAGTAAGACTTAGTGTTTTTCTCCCTACCTCTTGTTTAAAGCCAGTAATATTCTAGTCCATAACTTCTTGACTTCTGTCTGGAAAGTAAAATTTTCTCAGTGGGAAGGACATGCATGGTGCTGGGGTTGGTTACAACAATGATCTCCTCATTTACTTATCTGATCAGACAGGCATGCTTTATTCTCAGAGTAGACTGGCTATCTGGGAGAAACTATCTTGTGAGCAGATGGCCTGCTTTGCCAAGCAAGTCATCTTTCTGTGGTAAAGTGTATGCTAATCATGACATTGAAATACGGTGTAATTAGCAACATGGAGGACCTAAGCAATTTGTCATCAGTGCAGAACTCATTTTAGGAGTTAGGTATAAATAGTCATATCTAATAATCACTGATTTTATTGCATCTGATTTAACAAATTATGGGTTATGATCTGTTGCTCTTTAATTGACTGAAAAATCCAGCACCAACTGCGAAGTTGGATTTCAACACATAGTAACACTAATTAAATTGTTAACTGTCTGAAAAACAGATTCCTGTATGTTCAAAAGTAAAAGGAAACAAAATAGTAAATTTAGTCATTATCACTATTTTGAAGATCATGGTAGAGGCAAACTTGAAAAGTATATTCTGTAGAAATTCCCACCGTTTCAGAAAGAATGTCTTGCTGGTCTGTTTGGAACGGACAAGGAGAAGAGGAAAATACTTTCAAATAGTTTTATTTCTATACAATTGCATTATACTGAATTTGAAACGAGTACATGAACAGCATCAAGAAACTAAAAGATGTGCCTAAAAGCAACAAGCTTTCTGGAGGGGAGAAGACAAGGCATCGTAAACTAGCTTTTACTTTATATTGCCATTTAAGTTAAGTGAATGTTTGTCCCTGCAGCCCTTTACTCTCTTCTCTTTCTATATTTTTTAAATACAGGGATGTAGCAGTGGACACCGTGAAGACAGGAATGGGAGGAAAAGCTGGAAATAAAGGGGCAGTGAGCATTCGTTTTCAGTTCTATAGTACCAGTTTCTGCTTTATATGCAGTCACTTAACTGCTGGGCAGACTCAGGTGAAAGAGAGGAATGAAGATTATAAAGAAATCACACAGAAGCTCAGCTTCCCAATGGTAAGTGTGGATGTATGTAGGCTAAAAACACTGGAGATAAAGGCTATATCTTTATGAAAGCTAGTCTCAGGCTGTTTTTGATGACAGGTCATCAGAGAAGTCACCTCAGTGCGGTGGAGAATGGGCGTAAAAGAAAATGGTAAAGAAAACATAAAAAAAAAGGAAGCATGTTTCACAGGAGACCAGATACCACCCAATACGGCACTTGCTTTACAAAAGTGCTATGCCTTTCAAAAAATATGGTTGCTGCAGTGCTTGATAAGTCCTCGCCTTTGAGCAGTGTTCAAGTTGATCTTTCAGAATGGTGCAACTTAACTGACAAATCTGTGAGGCGTCATGGATGAGATCTAGGTGACTGGTGTTAGAGCTGGAGAGCATGATACTGATAGCTCTTGCTGGCACTATTTAGTAGGGGTTCCCACGAGTTAGTAAGGGTTCCTAAAAGACCATCCATGCCACTCAGTACATCAGTGCTTCAGCTGCTTCTGCTCGGGTGCGATATATCAGTTCTTGGTCCCTGGTACAGTACTTTGTGTTCCCTTCATTTTGTCCTCGTGAAGGTGTCACTGTCAATGAACTGCTGGCTTTTCTCAGAGTGTGGCAAGTAGGCAATATTGGTCTGTATGAATAACTTTACTCCCAAATGGTGTCAAATCAATCACCCTAGTGTTTTACTTTGCACTTGTCTCCTCAGGCCAGCAGATAACCCATGGGATTTGATAGCAGTGCTTCTTTGCTTCCCTTAATGTTGGTAGCTTTAATTTCCGCAATGCTTTCTTTCTCAGACTTCTCTGGAGAGGTCCTAAACCAGGGAGGGAATTGACCAGTTTGTGTATTCTGATTAGTCAGCAAAAAATGGCATTTAGGTCACAAAGCATAAAATTTTAACTCCCTGTTGTTTGCAAGTTTTAGAGGCTTGGCACATGCAGCGTATCAATCAGTTGTTTTATGTGAGAACTAATACTGACAGTCTGAATGTCCTGCTTAGAATATCTGTTCCAAATGGCTATAAAGATGTGCTTATGGTAGTTTTTCCTTCTAATACCTCATTAACTGTTTCATGTCCTTTACATTTACAATAGTTAAATGTACCTTGTGTGTGTAAGACATATAAAGAGTGCCCTCTAGTGCTGTGACAGCCACAGCTCTGCAACATTTCCTGTGCAAATCTCTGGGTTTTAGAGCTTTATAGCTTAACTGGTGGGGGAAAAAAAAAAAAAGATGGGTTAGAGGATGGGATATTAAGCTTAAAATTGGAGTGAATTTTCATTAATGTTTTATTTCAATACATTTACAAAACTGTGATGTGCACAGAAGATCAAATTTGGAGCTTGTTCCTACTCAGGACCTTTGCTGCTGAATGTGCCTTGGTACCAGAAGCACATTTTGTGTTGTATTTGGAATATGTAAATGTATGTGTGTGAAATGTGCTAGGGAAACAAACATGTATTTTAAATATTCATGATAGCCAGATTGTGAATATAAAGCTGGAGTCCCAGCTTAGACATACCTTCAGGAAACAGTGGTCAGAGTCTGATACTCTTGTTTACAAAATTCAGCTCAGTGGGATGCAAAAGACAGTGAAGAAACCATTCCATTTTAGCACAAGATGGATTTTAACAAACAGAATGTGGCAAGTAGGTCCGGTATTTAGTAATTCAGAGAGACTTAGTTGTGCATTCTAATGCATTTAAAAGGTATTTTCACGAATGTGATTTAATATTAACAGTATTCTGTCCCTCTAAACTAGGGGCGGAGTGTATTCTCACATGACTATGTCTTCTGGTGCGGTGATTTTAACTATCGCATTGATCTAACATATGAGGAAGTCTTCTATTTTCTCAAACGTCAAGACTGGAAGACACTTTTGGAATTTGATCAACTACAACAGCAAAAATCCAGTGGAAAAGTAAGGCAGTGTCATTTTCTTATGTACCTGCATGTTGGCTTGGTCTAAGTCTTGAGAGAGTGAAAAATTTGCATTTTCAGAACCTTGTTTGTAGTACATGAATGTAGTAGTTTGTTTCAAAATCAGAATGTTGTTTGTTTGCAAGAAAGTTGATAGATCACAATGGCACCTACCTCATCTGTAACTAAGAGATCGTGTTTCTTTTCATAGATTTTTAAAGACTTCCATGAAGGGACTATAAATTTTGGACCAACATATAAATACGACGTTGGCTCGGAGGCTTATGATACAAGTGATAAGTGCAGAACCCCAGCTTGGACTGACAGAGTGCTTTGGTGGAGAAAGAAACTGCCTTTTGAAAAAACAGGTGAGTTGGATCTTTCGTCCTTTACCTGAAAGTTGGTTTAGGTTTCATCCAGAACCCATATAAGGGGGTTTAATCTAGTGAATGATGAGAAAGGGAGTTAGTGAGTTGTGGGTTGAGACCTGTCTTTAGATGTGTCCTGAAGGTCTAGTCAAATTGCAGGGGCTTTACTCCAGCAGATATTCTTTCGTCCTCATTGGAATAACTTGCAGAGATAGAGAGCACCCTTCCTACTTGAGCCTGTGAACAAAGGCTTCATGCTATGGATTGAAAAGGTGCTGGGAGCTCGCTGAGGAACTGAAAACAATCCAGCTGTAGCGATCTAGAAATTATTCTGTTGATTTTCAGCAGAATCATCAGTCCACATAAAGTCCCTGTGTTACAACGCCTAGGTTGTTAAAACTGTTGTCCTTAGTAGGTGTATTAGCACTTTTCTGTAATGCCTTCTGCCTTGGTAATTCTTAGGAATATTTCTGCTACTTTCTGGAGTTGGGCGAGATTTCATTAATTAGTACTGCTAAAGTACTTTGAGATCATGAGTGGCCAGCACAACAGAAGGGCTGTTTTCACTTGTTATTCGAAAGTTACAATAACAAAATAAAAAGTATTCTTTGCGTATCCAGGGACAGTCCATTCTCTCAGTCTGCAGGTACATCTATCTCCCAATGTTTATAAAATCTGAAAAAAATCATATTAAAAGTGTAATCGCTGGAGGAGTAATTTGGTTTGTAGCTGCAGGTGTGATTTTTCACATGCCTGGGAACTACTACGTGGAATCCAAGTCATACCATGAGTACACTAAGTGTAAAAACTACAAAGTGAAACTAGGGCAATCAATACACGTCAATGCGATATAGAGTTATTCACTCTTATTTCAGGAATTAAAAATAAAGTAAAATCGTAGAGTCATAGGTTGGAAAAGACCTCTAAGATCATCAAGTCGAAGGAGGACTTGAGGAGCTTAAACCACTGATAGAGATGTAATCTGGGAAAGAAAAACTGTATGAGACATAGTAAGGAAGTTAAAACAGCCCTCTTGTGCTGGCTGTTTTCACTTTAGGAAAAAGAAAACCCTTCAACCTTTTCAATGCATATTACCTTTTTTGCATGGCAAGGCTTGCCCCTGGGAGGACTTTAGTTGGTGGAGTACAAGCGGAATGTAGGACCTGTCTAGCTGGTTTGCAAGAGCTGAGGCAGGTTCCTTTGTTTAGAGCTTGTAGTTCCTCCCACAGCTAGCTCACCTGCATGCATACATAACTGACCCTGTCTGTTCGCCCACCTTCCCAGCCTTGCAAAGCTCTTCTAATTAGTTCACTGCCAGAGTTCCTCTCCTTTACTGCTGGTGACAAGACGATTCTACCTCTCTGCTCTGATTCTTTTGCCTTGCTGCTTTTTGCTGCTATAGGCTAGATGAGTGTTTGCCTTCTGAGAGGAAAGCGTAGTCCCAGTACAAGTGATTAGGCAGAAACGCCATATTCTGTATTAACTCATTTTCAACTCCACAGAAAAGAGAGTTATCCATTAGCCCAGACAGTGACCTAAAAACTTTCTTGTTATTGACAGCAATATAATACCTCACTCTCGCATGGTGTCTGGAGCACTTTCCATCACCTTAATGCATTGCAAAAAGAAGTATTTGGAGGTTGGATTTATATGGATGCTTTCTCCCATCTCTTGTGTATTATTTCTCCAATCCCTATGTATTATTCAAATTTGCAATGTATTTTGCAAGTACAGTGTCTATTTCTATGCTCAGTAGTCGGGCAGGAGGAAAAATACTAATACAACTCTGTCAAGCCAGATTGTACAGGTAATTCACTGGGTGACATTCAGGTTAACCATTTTGCCGGTGTCTTACTCTAGCGACCAGCTGTCTCTGTTGCATTCCCTGTCCTTTCTGTACTTTTTTTCCTAGTCCCTAACTTGTAGATCTTTTAGGATACAAGCTCTTCTTTGAATGGTGTATACAAGAACAAAAAACCCCACCCCCCCACTACTAGGGTCTGTGAAGTGCATCCTAATAAAGTAGCTTTTAACTGCTAGTAAAACTAGCTTTCAGTGAGTTTTAAATCGTGTTTTGTGCTGCATAGCTGGAGAGATCAATCTTCTAGACAGTGATCTGAATGCTGAAACTAAAGTCAGGCACACCTGGACCCCTGGAGCCTTGATGTACTATGGGAGAGCGGAGCTGCAAGCATCTGACCACAGGTAAAAGTCCTAAGCAAATAATCAGAGAAAGGGCCACTAGGTTAGAATGTGTTGTACTGAATTACACCTTCAGTGTGAGGGACTGAGTCTGATTGTAACAGGAGTTACACCCTTGTTCTGTGTTCAGTATCCCTTTGATGTTTTTTTTTCCCCCTGCTCATGATGGGTTTTGTACCAGGGGTGGCAAGTATCTATGCTCCTGTATTGATTCCTCCTGCACCATGATCTCAGCAAGGGTTGGAGAAGTTGCAGCAACGGGTATAGAAAACTGAGGGCTTTCTGTTGCTTGGTTTGGAAAGCTCCAACACCAAAAGAAGCTGCTCTGATGGACTCGACTCACCTTGCCATGGGACAGGAGGAGGTTGGGACTGTGTGGCCTGAAGAGGAGTAAGCCATGTACATAGATAGGACCAGGCGTGACCTCTTCAGAGCAATGAAGTGTTGGGCTTCTGGGCTTCCCTTAGAGTTCGGGATGGGAGGAGAAGGAGGAAAAAACAAAGACCAGTGGCTCTAGTTGGTCCATATCGTTAACTTTTCTTTAGGCATACGAATGACCTTTCTTTGTTAAACTTGTTCACCGCTTCACTTCTCTGAAACAAATTCTGTGATAAATACACCTTGAAAGCTCGCTTGCTTTCAGAATAATCTTTGTCTCACCCCTTGCATACCATTTGGAAATGCTATGATATTGTTCCTCATAGCAGTGCTCTGTGCTTCTCATGGTGCTCTTGCACGCCAGGACTGTTCTGTATTCCTCCAGCAATAGAAGAACATGCCTCTTGCAATCAATTTCTCTGTGTCAAGGCTTTGACATTGCCGTGTTCCTCAAAGCACAGTGGAGCTGCTGCACTCATTATATAGGACCCTGAGGATGCAATCTCTGACACATGGCTGTTGTACGTTGGTTTTCTATTTCAGCAAACTTCACTGCAAAAACTGCTTTCTAATTACAGTCAGCAGGTTTGCTTTCCCAGGGTTTGTGCTGGAAAAAGGGCTTAGCTATATCTTTGTGACATATGGAAATACACTATGATTCACAGTGCTTATAGAAATAGCTAACACTTTCTATACCTTTTTTTTCCCCTTTACCGCTCCTTTCTAGCTCTGCTGTTGCTTTCATATGGTCTGGTAGTGCGTATTCCAGAGCCTGCTCCATTACAAGTAGGAGGCAGCAATTTTGATGTAGTTAGAAGAGCAGCCTTCCCAGTTACTGCTCTGTATGTGTGTGCAGGTGGGAGTCTGAGAATGTGGATTGCATCCACTGAGATGAGACAAGCTTTACTCTTTCAGACAGCTTTCTCAATTTTATTTAGATCTAACACACAGAGAGGTAATTTGTAAGAAAAGGCTGAAGAAGCAAGTTTGCAGTGTTCGCTGCTTATAATATGATGGATTGAGGTGTGTTTGCTACATAACCACAAGTACTTTGCCCTTATGTTTTGGAAGAAGACATCTTTATGTGGTCTTGTCTAACAGAAAATAGTATACTGTCTTCCCGATCTACAGATGCTTTGGGAGACAGCTGTTTGATAGCGAGTGAAGTATCCTGGTATTTTTAGACTGCAGGTTTGCCAGAAGTGCTGCACAGAATTGTTATTTGAATTCTTTTATGGTATGTCCTCACTGTTACATTCATCTACTGTAGGGCTGGTAAATACAATTAATGGTGCTCAGTGCATGATCTTCCACTGCAGGAAAAATGAAACAATCCACCAGACTCTTAACTTCTGGGTTGTATTGCCAGCCACAGCGCTTTTTTGCAGTGAGACCTCCAGTAATTTGTCCCGCTTCTCTTTCTGTGTAGAACATACGTAATAATCACTTCCTTCTGAGGTATAGCAGGCTTAATGAAATAACTGCAATGAGATTTGACATCATGGAGTTAAAAATTATCATAGATGTATAGAGCTTAAACAATACACTGTTTGTCCTTCACACAACTAGTTTCTTACCAGTCCTACTGCTTGATACTGATTTTCATTTGATATAAGCATTTCCTATTGGACAATGTTGATCTTAATTTTAAATAAGCATTTCTCCTTTCTTTCATGTAGGCCAGTGTTAGCTATTGTAGAAGTGGAAGTTCAGGAAGTTAATCAAGCTGCCCGTGAGAGTGTTTTCCAGGAAGTGTCGTCTTTCCAGGGACCGCTGGATGCCACAGTAGTGGTAAATCTGCCATCGCCAACGCCTGAAGAGAAAAATGATTTTCCGGAGGACTTGCGTACAGAGCTTATGCAAATATTTGAGGATTATGGCACTATTGTTCTGGTCAGGTGAGTCTAGGATCGGAAATGTCATGTCATCTGTTCAGAAACACAGGATAGAAATTGCCTTTTTGTCCTGACAGAATTAATTTTGTATTAGAAAGTAGTATGCTGAATTCTTTTCCTGCGTGTTGAATTCTTCATTAGAAATTGAATACAAATGTTTTGAATATCTTTTACCTCTAGTCAACCTGTTAAAGAAACAGTCGAACAGCTCTCTGGGCTGAGTAGAGGAGAATTTTATTCAGTACAGCACCATAAAGCAGAGGCTTTCATGTGAATCATCACCTTTAGATTCAAGCCTCATTTCTGTGCATTGCTTCTGCTGTCAGGTCTGCGGGCCCTGCCCCACTTCCTCCAAGGAGGCCTGCTCTCTTCCAGCACTCTTTCACACTCACTAGGATTTCCTGGCCAGCTGTCCTTGCTTTTGGGGGTCATTTTGTGTGTTTTATTAATAATATGGCTTCTCACAGCTCTAGCACCTACTGAGTTTGAGAGGGAGGATATGATACCTTCTGGCAGAGCAGTTTAATTTCATTCCTTGATTTTGTACAGGGCTCCAGCGTAGCTATGAGACTTCTATTTTAAGAAATACAGGCGAAACTGGTCAAGATCTGACACATGACCTAGGAAGCAAGACCAGAAACTTGTTTGTGTTGTACTTGATCCATTTATTAATGGAGAAAACTGATGACCTGTTGCATGATTTCATAAAGTGCCAAGTATAAGCTGAGGGTTCAAAAGCAGCCCTGCAGGAACAGCAGCACCGCCTTGCTTGTGAAGAAAAGGAGCAAGAAAAGAACAGGCTTTGGTGGTTTGGTTTGGTTTGGTTTTGAATTGCTTTACAGCTTGATGGTATGCTGGTCTTTGGTAACATCATTTGTCCTCTGAGGTGAGGGATGTGCAGAGCCATGGAGGTGGGTACAGAGGGAGCTTGGATAGCGGACTTGGTATACTGTCAGCAGCTGCTGAGATGTTTGTACTGCTGCTTCAGGGGTGACCCAGAAAAGGGCAGTGTGCTGGGAGCACACGGGAGGGTGGCGGAGAGGAAGAGCCCAGCTGGGATTCATAGATCACTTTTTCCTCCCCAAACAGTAGAGTTGTGAAGAAAATACAGCTAAAACCAAATACATGGCTGTACAAAAATATCATGCTTGCCTTTAAGGCTTTTTATTCAATGGTGAAGTAAAATGCACCGCTTTCTCTCCTCTGCCTTTTTTTACTAGGATCAGTGGAGGTCAAATGCTGGTGACATTTGCAGACAGCAAGTCAGCTCTTCGTGTTATGGATATGGACGGTGTCAAAGTAAGACTCTCTCAAACCTGTAATAATAATTTCATAATGAACTCCTCAAAAGTGATTCCTTAGAATGGGATAATTACGTTTCTAGCTAAATCAAGTAGCATTATTTCAAAGAACCTTAGTGCTCACAAAGTCCTTAGCTTTCACAGCTGCTGATGCTTCTCATGCTGCATTTAAGTTTTGGGAGGGCAGGAGGTGGCTTTTCTTGGAGCTCCTAAGCAGTTCTTAGGATCTGGCCTCTGATACTACTGCAGAATATATGGACTTGGTCATTGTTCTGGCACTTGAAGAAGTTCTCCTGAGATTATGTGTGACTTTATACTGTTGCCAGAGCATCCGCATGATGTGGGTTGGAGATATTTTGTTTCTCTGAAGTGTATCAGATTAACTCCTTCTGCCAAGCTGGAACAACATGATTAATTGGCCTCCATGGCAAACTCAGCGTTAGCAGTAGGTGTTTACCTTCCCATCCCCTGCTCTTCCTTCTTACGCACGTACTCTACAAAATTCATCAACCCCCTCCTTTATGCGGACAAAATTGTTTGTGGGGCTGCACTGTAAACTTCACACTAAAGTAATGCATTTAACTCTCCTTCTTCTTTCATACTTGGAGTTTTATGTTTTAATTTGGCTCATTTCATTGATGTAATTTATAGCACAGACTAAAACACAATTGTATGTGCACAATTTGTGAAGGTGCTGGGAACCTGGGTCACAAGCTTTCTGAACTAATTTTTCTGCCAAAGCTGCTGGCTTGGATACATCTCTCCCCAAATGTCATGGAGCAACACATATAAGCAGCTGTGGTCTTAATCTGTTTAATAACATACTTTCCATGTACATCAACCATGACGTTTGGGATGTTCTGAGCAGAGAGTCGCCTTACGGGTGGCAGCAGGTAGCAAACTTGTGTGGTTTAAAGCTGCTGACTCAAAAATGGAACCTCCCACACCATTATTACTATCACAGTATAATTTTGATGATATTTAATGTTTCACCTGTTTATCAAGTATTTCCCAAATGCGGTGCTTTTGAGCTGTGCAGCTAATTTTTTTTCAAGAACATTGTTACAGTCTGAAAAGTTGGTTATGGGGGTAGGAAGAGTGCTTCCTTTTCATTTAGCTTCTGAAATGAAGCTTTAGTTGTATCAGTTTCTGAAGCAGTTGTACAACAGGCTGGCAGCACTTCTTGTTTATTCTGTTCAGATGTTCTGATTTTGTGAGTTGCTTGGCAAAGGGGAAACAATTCTTTCTTTGTGTTAGGTCAGAGGCAGAACAGTGAAGATCCGGCCCAAGACCAAGGACTGGCTAAAGGGCCTTCAGGAGGAAATTGCTCGAAAGCGGGACAGCATTGCCCCCACGTCCCCCACAGCAAACTCCTGTCTTCTGGAAGAAAATTTTGACTTCTCTACTTTGGACTATGACTCAGAAGGTGAACACCAGGTTTCTAAGCTAAGTTGTGAGAAATTGCTTTGCTGACTTTGCTTGCACAGAGAAGGTGCAGAATGAATGTTAGTGGTATCTTAATTTGTAATGAAACCGCACTTCTTAAAAAGAGGATTGTAGCTAAAGCCACGACCTGGCACTGTGCCAACGCAGAGAATTATTGCTTAGATCCTCCTATCAGTTTAGTGCTATAGTATATGTTAGCAAATCCAGTGTATGGTATGGTTGTCTGCATAGAAACAAACTGTAATGAAACACATGGGTTGCACAAGAAGCTTGCTCAACCCGTGTATTAAATTGATTGGTTGGTAGTAGAGAGAGACAGAGAATGCATTTGCTCACTAGGTCCTTGTTATCTAATATTTTAATTCAGGTGATATAGTGGAGGATGAAGATGATTATTTAGATGATGCTTTGTGTCAAGACCTAGTAGCAGACACAGCAGAAGATATGCCTGAGGGCTGTGGACATTTCACCTCCATAGATCATGCAAACAAATCTGGACAAAACTCACGGCTGTATAAAGGTAAATTATCTACAATCCTTAAAGTAAGAACTGAAGGTTTGTTGTTTGTTGTCCTTTTGTCTGTATTTCCCTGTTTATTTATGTTTTCACTGTAGGTCGTCCAAAGATAAGGATCATCTTTTTGGCACATGTTTGTACAGTTGAGTTAGTAGACTGTAACGGAGGCCCTCAGGCATACCAGCCATACAAATAATAAGGCTTAGAGCCTCCTTCTCTCTAGTCCAGGGCAAGGCAGGAGTGCTGAGAAATGCTGATTTCCTTTTATAGATGGGAGAAATTCAGACTTTTTGTCCATTTGATGTTGTTTAGCACCAGAGCATACAACAAAAAATTGTCCATTATTTTCTTATTGGTGAGGGCCAGAGCAAAGTCAAACCAAAGGAATCCTAGTGATGGGCTTGGCCCTGTTCTTTGAGCAATAGCTGTAGCAGTGCCGTCAGGTGTAAGCTGGACAGTCCAGGAGGCTCTTGTGTTCAAATGACTTACTTCAAGGAAGCCTAAAGTTTCTCCTTTGTTCCTATTTTATTTATTTCTGAAGAAGCTGAGGTTCACACAGCAGGTGTATTCATTCTTTTAGTGCTTCATGAATGTGTTACCTTTTTTGCTGGTCACCTGGCTTGTTTGCACGTTGTTGTGAAATGACTTGGTAAAGAGAAGATAAAGCTGTGAAGAGAACACAGATAAAAACTGCAGCAAGAACTAGCTAAATCAGTGGTGGTCTTCTACTGGGATGTGATCAGGACATGCTGCAGTGGCCAAACATTGACAGGCTGGGTCGTGTATTAAACACTTCATCATGACAGCAAGTGATTCGGTAGCTGTCTTTCTGCACTCTCGCCGAAGTGTTTTGTCTTCTGACATAAAAGTGAAAGCTTTAATACCTTCAAAGGTTGAGTCAGAAATAGAGTTCAAAAAGATGAAATGAAATTTGTAAGTTTACACAGACAGGTTTTCCAAACAATCAGAGTGATACACAGCTTTCTTGCCCACCTTGAGTCGTATGCTGGGTGCCGTGTGGCCAGACCCAGAAACCTAGCCCTAAGCCAAGGAGTAATCTGTCGTTATTAAATACTGTGAAGCCAATCACTTTGTATTATAGGATGCCTTGCCCTCCAAACACCTCTGGCCTACTGTGTGATGATTCATTAAGGTACAGAGAATTGCAGTGATTCCTTTCACCCACACTAACTCTTCTCCACAAAAAATACCACAAAGTAAATGGAGATTCTAAAGTATGGTTTGAATGAGGTCAAGGTGGGGTCATGATCTCACACAACTCAAAATATGATATATTCAATCCATCTTGAAAGTCTCTGCAATTTTAGATGCCTCCATAAGCTTCCAATTCCGCCTGAGTAGCTCCTAATTGAAGGTATGACGATTGTATAGCTCGTTTAGACACAGATGGAAACCAGTGACAGGCAGAGCAGTGCGTGTGTGTCTGTTGGAGGTCAGAGAAGGGCATAGCCTCACGAAACTGCTGTCTCTGGGAGCTGTTGACCAAAAGCAGCAGCCTTTTAGGGGACGGGATAGAGTGGTGGTGGCTGGTTTTTGTCTTGTATTCGGTGTTACTGCCAGAACTCCAAGCCGTGCATTTAGGTGCCTGCATGACTCCTTGGATCCTACCGATGAGCCCATATCTGCAGCTTAGAAGTATTGAAAATGCAGGAAGAAGGAGGGGGGCGGGTTGGGCAGATCACAGGCTGTGTCTCTGTGGCTGCCATCCGCTGCTGAGTGGGAGTAGGAAACCATGAGGCAGCTCGGTATTCCCCGCAGAGCACAGCTTTCTGAAAAACAGGAGCTTGTGTAAAAATGCCTGAAGAATGAGAGACTGCTGCTACCACAGTTCCTTCCCCAACCTCTCCAAACCACAGGGACAAAACTAAATGCAGTGTATTTTGGAGCCCTAAGTAACATAACTGCATGGCTGGGCAGCCGTGGCAGTGTGAGAACACCGCAGTGAAAGCCCTCACTTCAGCAGACTGGGAGACTAAAGCAGTCCCTCCTTCTTGCCTCTCCAGCTGTCAGAGAGGGTTAAACGGGCTGAAAGACTGTGTCCTCACCTAGCCATGTAAGGTGCAGCCCAGGGCTATCAGCCTGAGGCAGGTCTAACTGTTAGAAGACACTGCTGGAAAGCAGAGGTGTGAAGAGTGAGCCATTCAGATTTTTTTTCTCTGGCGTAAAAACTTCTCCTGAGTAAGGAAAGTTGTCTAATCCTCAGAGGGAATTCCTGTGTTCAGGAAAGAAGAGCAAGAGATGGACCACGACTAACCTCCTCGTGGCTGGCATGACACAGCTCGAATGAGAGCAGGTTGCTGCCAAATCTGGCTGTGAAAAGCTCAGAATCTACCAAGCTGTGACTAGTAACCCTGAAATCAGGTGCAGGCAGTCTTTGTGTCGGCACAAAGAGTTAATAAATGCTGGAAAAGGACTGAGAGAATTGTTTGACAAAAGGGTCGATGTTTCCTGGAGTGGGAGCAGGGAGGCATTTCGGGACAGCAGAACAATGCGAAAGGAGCAACGTTGTGTTGCTATCTGATGAAGGCTTGCCAGTCATAATCGCCTCTCTCCTGACCACCCAGATTTGGTGTGTCTCACCCAGCAGGTTTCTAATACAGATCCTTTCTAAAATTTCCCTAGATGATACAGACCTGGCTGATTTGAAGCGAGAGCTGGAGGCAAGCGGGGAATGCCGCCGCCGGACTCCCAGCAGGTCTCTGTCCATTCCTACCAGGCCTCGGCCACTTCAGCCGCCACAGAGGCCTCCCCCTCCTGGTGAGTTTGGTTTCCATTAATGGTGTGTTGGCCTCAGCCTGCCATTTCTGGGTGACAAAGAAGGTAATACCTTATTCTGAAACGTCAGGCTGTTGAGGTGCTTGTGCTTGCTTCCCAGACTGTGTCAGCTTGGCTATGGCTGCAGTTCGCAACGGGAGAAGTTTGTCTTTAGGATGACAGGTACTCCACAAAAAAAGCCTTTAGTGAGGATGAAATGGCCCATATGTCTCATGCTAACTCATCACTCAGGTTAGCGAGTTGGCCAGCCACTTTGTGGCAGTAAAAATAGATATCGGTATTTATGCCTGCTGACTTCCAAAGCCACTGAGTGTTTTCTTACAGTTTGTTTTTTTCTGACTTAATTGTAATCTTCCTTTTAAAAAGCTTTGACAAAGTACTTGTTCTGGATAATTTTTATCTTTTCCTGCTTTGCAAGCAATTCTTGCTTGTTTTTGTGTTCATGAAAGAAATGCAAAGTGGCTTATGATTTTCAGTGAGGCACAAAGTGATGCTCTTTACCTAAGCTCTACCCACCTGAGATGCCATCAGTGCTATGCTGCTCCTGGTTTTATGGCTCCTTTTGGATGAATGCTGCTTGCTGGATCAGCATAATCATCTTTGCCTTCTGTATGACACAAGCTATACATCGCATTTTTCTTCCAACCCAAAAGTCTCTCTTCTGTGTATATTTTCCAGTCTTAAATAGCAGGTTCTGTCAGACTCACTGCTGGAAGATGAGTTCTTCGGCATTATTCCCATTCATTCCCGAGTCTGTTGCACAGAGGTGACAACACTGGTATCTGTATTTCTGTGCGTGGAACGCAGTGTTAATGCTCAGCTGAGGTTATGGCACGGTTTAAAGCAGGGCGTCAGTAAACTGAGTGACAGACGCTCTCTATTAACCCCCGCCCTCCCACCAGAGAAAGGGAAAAGGAGGAAAAGGGAGAGAGACTTACAAACTGAATATAAAAAGTTTTACTAATAACATTAGTAATACTAATAATATTAATAATAAGAGAAATAATGTAAGATATGCAAAACCAATTTTGAGTTTCCCGGAGCTGGGTGCCAGGTGCTGGCGTCCCACCAGCAGCTGCTGGGCAGCACCAGGCAGTCCCAGACTGGCCTTGGCAGTGGGCAGGAACTGGACTCAGGAACACACGGATCTGGATCAGGATCGGAGGTAGAACAACGAGCATGGTCCTCTTCAGAAGGCGGCTGTGAATGAAGAGAGCGAGACCCTCGTGATCCCCCAGTTTAAACTGAGTGTGACATGCACAGTGTGGAATACCTCGTGGGTCAGTATCAGGTCACCTGTCCTGTCCGCCCCTCCCCGCAAATACGACCCCTTCTGACTCCTCACTTGCGGGACCGAAGAGATCTGTTGGAGACCTTGGCTGCTATAGTGATAATTATAAACAGAGGCCTTTTTCTGCATTCCTTTCCTACCGTTAGTGCAGTGTAACTATAAACATTAGGTGTTATCAGCTTTGGAGCAGACAGTGTCTGTAAAATACGCAGCCAGCTTCAGAAAAATGCAGTTACTTAGAAGAGCGTAGCTGTAAGAAAGATTCACTAAAAGAGAGTCGGTTCTGTTTTAACCAAAACCAGGACAGGTTATTAAGTTAATTAAATGAAAGCAAGAATAACTAGGAAATGGCTTCCTGATACAGTTCAAAATTTCAGTGTTTTGTTATGTGTTGAGATTTTTTTTCACCTTAGACCAGTAACAGTTCAGCCCATCACTCCTTCTAGATTAAAGTGTCTTGCACTCAGGCAGAGGAACTCAGAGTCCCGTTGTCCTGCAGGAAGGTCTTGCCTAGCATGTCTGCCCCTGGAGGAGCAGGGAGGGTGACAGTGCCTCTTTTATTTATCGCAAACAATTTCAAAGCTCCATTGCAGATAAAATGTTGTACCAGTTCTTGAATGTAAAAAGCCATTTTTATTCCTCTTTCAGCTGGAACATCAGGCAAAAAGTCCCCCTCAGATGGTGCCCTCTGTCCAGGAAGCCACTCCACCTGCTCCATCCTGGCAACGGCAAAGCTGCTACCCGGAGCCCCTCAGCAGCCAGTGAGTCCTGCCGCACAGCGTGGCCACTGAGCATTGTCCTCAGCTCCCCCATCTATCTAGCACCGTAGACTCTGAGCATCACATCCATGATGCACCTGTCGTACATGAAGGAAGTCCCTCGCATGCCTGAGCTGGCAATGCCAAGATGAACTCGTTGTACTGCAATATTGGACTGTAGGACCTGTTAGACATCAGAAAAATGTTATTAAATTGCCAGGAATTAGAAAAGCCAAAGAGGGAGAGAGAGAATGGTGCGAGACCAGGGCACTGTTGGTTTATTCCACATGCTGCTTTCTGACAGATGCTAAGTGGAATTTTCAACAGCATGATAATATGCTTGAATTCTGTTCTCACCTCTTTTCTGATGGGCCGTGCTAGGGCCCAGCGTACCAGAAGTGTCTTGACCGTTGCTAGCAAGGCTGCTAGCCCTCCAAGTAGGCCAAAACAGGAATGTGGAAACACCTCCCCACTCCTGTCTCGTTGGATAAGAACCCTAATGCATTGAACAAGGGATGGCTAAGGGACGAGCTGTGGCCTGTCTGTCCGCTGGTGGCAAAGATGTAATATCTGTCAAAAGACTCCTCACCGTTTCTGTAGTATTTACAGATTGCTGAATAGCCACTGGCAAAACCAGAACTATATAGGTGTGTGAGCTCAGCTAGAAGAGTACAGGTGTAAAAGAAAAACCAGTTTTCTCAAGATTACTAATTGTTTTTTTTTTTTTTTTAAAGCCTAAAGTCCGGACTGGAATAAGTAAACCTTACAATGTCAAGCAGATCAAAACCACCACAGCTGAGGAAGCAGAAGAAGCTATTAGATGTCTTATGGAAGCTAAAGCAGGTGAGCAGAGCTTTCTAACTGACTTGTAAAAATCTTTAAATAAAGAAAATTGTAGGTGTAGTCATCGTTCCCGCCATAGCCCAGATGCACATATTTCTATTCAGAAGGTCACCTGAACACTGGTGTACACCTTCTTGCAAGATGGTATTTGGTGCTCTCTGTCAGTTTTGATAATACCAACTTTTTTTTCAAGATGACTCAAGCTGTATATTCTACAGCAATGTAGAACCTGTTACTAGGAGCACCTTGGTTTATTTATGTCCTGAAAAATTAGAAGATAAAGATTGGATCTTACTAAACTGGTGGTGCCTGTGTTATGCCTCAGAGTTGCATAAAGGGTGTTTGCTGCTCTGTTTAGCGAGTGCTCACTATTCCAAGCAGAACTAGAGAGCAAATACAGCTGTGGTAGAAATAACCTAGATTCTGTTCACGTTTGGACAGCAAGTATAGTTGTAACCTGGACAGAAGCTTGCACCACTTTAGCTTGAATAGCTAAACTAAAAGACTGCTCTGTGTTTAGGCTCTCTATCTAATCCATGGAGAAGAAAGCTTCTGGCACAGGCAAGTTAGAGCAGGTAACTAGCTTAGGTGTTGAAACGTAGGCAGTGTGAATATACCCTCCACGGCTGCGAGCAGTCTTTCTGCTGATGCTGTATGAATGAGAAAGAATGCAGTACGACTCCAAGATCGCTCCCGAGTTTGCAAGGCTCTCAGTTGAGGAGAATAATGTCCCTTTTCATTTGTAAATAGAGCAAATGCTGTCTGGAATAATCCAATTTAATTAGAAATGTCATAATAGCATCTTGATGTTTGTTCCTCAGAGCGTGCTCTACATTTATTTTTGAAATCAGATTCACTCTCCATTAATTTTGAAATTCATGTTAAGCATTTCACTCAGCGTGGGTGAGGAAACGAGTCCGGTCAGCATCACTTTCCATCCCTGGTGCCGTACCACCAGCTGGCATTTACAGTTCTTCCCAAAGTACTCTCAGACACGCTCGGTATCATTATCTTGATTATCCACATAAGGAAACGAGGGCAAAAGGAGACTCCGGACTTGCGTCCAGTGCTCCTGAACCCCCAGCCAGTGTTTTATCCACTTGGCCAAACGGTGGCACAGTGCTGCTGTTTTGGTGTGAACTTATTTCGGACAGGGGAGTTTTTCCATAACTGCCTCTTACAAATGTGACAGGATTGCAGAGGTCTGTGTTTATTTCCAAAACCTGTCTTCCTGGCCTGAGCACCTTCCCTTTAGGCGTGCACATGGTGGGAAATATGACTGTGAAAGAAATTATCTTCAAGCTACATTCTGATCAAGCCAAGATGCTGATTATTTTTGCTTTTCAGGACTACAGGAAGATGCACTAAAGTCTGCTCCGACTAGAAACCAGGTGTTCGCCAAACCCGAGCCTCTCCCCAGCATCACAAAGTCAGCATCAGTTCAAGGGTCGCAAGCAGGACCAGTGCTTGTGCCCCATCGCCCACCACCCAAAGTTCCAGCTACGAAGAAGCCAGTACCTCTGCAAAGGACCGGAGTCAAGGCGGAAAATGTAAGATAGTTGCAGCAAAATGCATCCAGCCTCCAGTACACAGTGTGCACGACGGCAAGAGGGGCAGGCTGTTAAACAGTTTGTATGAAGTCCTGTCATTTTAAGTTCTTAGCCAGCAGGCACTGAAATGATTTTGTGCATTGTAGCCAGCAAGGCATAAAAATATACTAGGCAATCGGGAAGGAGAAAGAGCTTTGACTTCCTTTCTCAGCTGTATTCAGCTTTTCTATTTGTCAGTCCATTCTTCTAGGTCGTGTTACTTTCCTTCTGGTTTATCTAAACCTTGTTGGGATCTAAGACTCATCCCTTCTTTATCACAGTGTTTACTTCTGACAACACGATGAGGGGTCTGCTCGGTATTGATTTGAGGTGGCTTCTTGACTGGTGTGCCGTTCTGTGTCCTGTTCAGAAACGTCTAACTGCTCTCACACACCTTACAATGGGATTCAGCCTGTCGCTTTGGATTCTGGATTCTACTCAAGAGTTCAGGTTCTTAGAAATACAAACCCATAGGTATTGGGGTTTTCATCTGTCTCTCTCTCAGGTCTCTACAATGGAGATAACACTTCTTCACCTCTGGAGCTGCTAAAATGAGTATTTAATGGTGAAAGCAATGTAAGGACAAGAGAAAGACAAATATAACCTTTTATATTCTCCCTTTGACAGAACCTCTGCTAGGAAGCGCGCTTCTCAGTTGCTAGGACTCCTGCCTTACCTTCCTTTGTGAAGGCATCACAGACTCTGTGTCCTATCTCTGCTTAGCAGATTCACGAAAGAAAAAAAGCAGCCAGCAGTGTGTGCCCTTTCCTGAAACATTCAGTAATAAGGAATGGTCTGTTTGTTTTGTTTATGTTGTCGCCATTCCCAGGGCACTCCTGAAAGGTGCTGAGAGAGATTGCTGTTTTGGTGTCAGTTATATGAAGTCTCCTGCAGGAATATATCTGTTTCAGTTTGACTCTACTGCAGACTTCCACTCCATCCTCTGAGTCAGTTCAGATGGGAGTTGTGTACTTGAAAACCTCTGCCCCATCCACCTCCACTGTTAAAAAAACATGCAAGTTAACAACAGCATATAGACAGACGTGGCAGGGGAGATGTCCATCATGAAATGTTGACTAAATATTTTGAGTGCATTAAAAAGCCTGTATATTACCTTTTAATGCTATGGGAAAGTAATAAAGAATTAAAATGCTTTCATTCAGTCACACTGAGTGTGAGAAATCCGAAGCAGCCCTTGCCTTCTTGGACTGAGCTTGGTTCCAGTTACTTACGTAATTTTGAATGTTGCTAGACTGTACTCTGAGAGCTTACTTTTAGCTTCAGTTCCTAGCCTCAGTGAGACGTGACAGAGCCGTGAGTGCATTTCTTGGGTTACCCTAAGCGAACTGTCCTTCAGCCTTGTGTATCAGAACACACCTGTTGGCGTGTGCTAATGGCCCTGTTAATTTTACCCTCCTTATGCATTCTTGCTTAAATAATATTAGTCAGTGGAGAGATGTAACAAATAAATAACTCTTCAGAACTGTGTTAATTTGGCCCGGAGCAAAATCCTAACATGGAAGAGAGATGGTCAGGAAGAGCTGTGTTCCTCACACAGGGAGTGAACAGGCTGTAGGATCCTTGTCCACCAGCAGCACTCTGTAAATGAACATCGGTCCAAGGCACGATGCGTGAGAGCAGAGCCAAGCAGGTACCGTGTAAATCTGTGCTGTCAAGCCTCCTCCTTGGACCTCGGACTGCTTTTTTTTTTTCCTTCCAGTATGTCAGCTTTTCTCAGTAACCCATCAGTAGGACTTGCACTAGTGGTGACTCAGAGCTTAACGTACCCTTTTTCTTCTCAAAACTCTGGTTCCTTTTCCCCCTCAGGCCGTGTCTACAGAAGAGCAGTTCAACCAGCAGACAGTCCAGTCTCCTTTCGACTTGCCAGAGCCCTGCCTGGAAGCCGGAGCTATTCTCAGTCCAACCAGGGTGACTCCGGTCCCTAAGCCCAGAACACCCCAACCTGGGAAGCCCCAGGAGAGCAGGGGGAGCAGTGAAAGGCAGCCACTCTCGGCAAGCACGGCCGAGGCCAGCGCGCTGCCTCCCCCCAGCGCTCCCTTTGCCCCAAAGGTGCCACCACGCAGAAAGAAGTCAGCTCCTGCAGCTCTTCATCTGCAAGTTCTCCAGAGCAGCGACAACCCGCTTTTTAGTGGGTTAACGTTCAACTCCAACGCCAGCAATCCCGGGCCCTGCCCCCAGCCTCCGGGCGCTTGCGTCCCCTCGCAGTCTGCTCTCTCGGCTCCGCCATCCTCTGCCAGCCCAGAAAACACCACAACCACACAGCTGGCACCAAGTGCTGCAGAACCAGTGGCGGACCTTCAGGGCCCTCCCGCACCAGAAGGCCAGCATCCACAACTCGCAGACACCAGCTCCCTTCCGGAGAACGCCAGTCTTTTGGACCTGGACACGGATTCTTCCTGCCCTCTTCCCATACAGGTGGCATCAGCTGCTTCTCCAGCGCACACTCCAGAAAATTTAAAAAGCCCCAGCTTGAAAGGTTTCAGTCACTGGGTTACATTTAGTGATGACGAAGACAGTGGTGCGCTGTCGGAAGGGCTCAAACAACTCCTTGTCTTAGAACAAAACAAAACCACCTTGATGAACGCAAACACTAATTTAGAATTGTAAAATTTGTCCCCTTAATGTTCCTATAGAAATCATAGTTATGATGCAAAATGAAAAATCTTTTGCACAGAGATTTTTATTTAAGGAAATAGATCATCTGTCCATGCTACATTTCATTTTCATGTTTAAAGATAAAGATGCTGCCCCTGGAGGGAAGTGCATAAAGTATATACAACCTAACATTATCTACAGCTTGACTGAAAAGTTCTTTATTCTAAGTTATTTCTTTCTATTAATCCATCTTAAGATGTTTTATTTCATTTCAGGTACAAATCATATGTAAGTACATGTAATGATGTATGGAAAACAGATGTTAAGAAAAACATTTTCCCGTGAATTTTATATATTAATCAATTTCTGTTACTTGAAATAAAGAGTCCTTATCTTTAATAGTTGGACTGCTACAGTTACTCTGGAACAAACACCCAAGAGGGGAATATACCCCAGTCTGACTACTGCAGTAACACGGGTACTGTTCTGCTGCTAAGCTTCTGCTGTGGAAACAAGGCTTAGACACTATCTTCTCGTAGGTCTTAACGAGCTGCAGTGCCGGCAGGCCCCAGTATTCATTCCTGGGTTAAAAAGACACAGGGTGTGTGCTATGAGGCTGTAAAGCGGAACCACAAGAGCAAGAAACAGTTGTTCTTATTCCAGAGCAGGCAAGTGACACTCACCCCCCCCCCC